>Ga0136643_10010000_pt1 | contig 13980 bp, 4 predicted proteins | sample TergutLab28metaG_FD_96883 | JGI IMG/M metagenome (GOLD analysis project Ga0136643, IMG submission 96883) | Labiotermes labralis P1 segment gut microbial communities from Petit-Saut dam, French Guiana - Lab288 P1 (version 3) (version 3) | ecosystem: Host-associated > Arthropoda: Insects >... | reverse complement strand
TTCCGCTTCCTTTTGCACGACATTTCTGTCTGCAGGTATTGCCACATCTATCAGTGTGCATGTTTTCTCTTTTTTGTTTTTAATTATTATATCTGGCCTATTTGCTGTAACTTCTCTGTCTGTATGCAATGCTTGATTCCACAACACTGTGACATCTCCGTCTTCATATTATTATTATTATTATTGTTATTATACAGGATTGTTCTTAAAATCTAGGCATTCTAGCATCTTGAAGCAGTAATTTCTCTTCGAGACTGGTCGAGTGGTAAGTCATATACGTCGTCCAATTTTGCACCCTATGAAGGAGCACGGTGTAGAACAAAATGTGTAAGTCGATAGTGTTTATAATGCAAGCTATGAAAGCATAGTAGGAAGTGAAGGCATGGCTCCAGTCGTTCTTAACCTTGGAACTGGATGGAGGGAGTGGTCACATTCACGACCCTATACCCACTGCACGTATATGAAGATGTCTGGACCCCACGACCGGTCTGAACGTTCGGAGGGCGAGAAAGAAGGAACCCAGGTTACCCAGCTTAATTCAGTCGGGTGGGAAGAGAGGAGGAAAGGGGGAGATTTCGGGTCCCGAAAGGCGATAAGTCAGTCTTTCGTAGTTTGCTTCGTAGATGGTAACATAACCTAAAGATGCGAATTTAGGACAAAATCAGAACCTTGTTAATATGTATGTACACACACACACACACACACACACACGTATGTTCTTACGTACATGCATACATACATACGTACATACATACATAACACAAATACTTAAGTACATACGTATTTTTATAGGAGGTGTTATATAAATAGGTAATAGTGTAACTATATATATATATAGTTACATAAGTGTATACCTAGGAGAAAATTTTGTTGTATGGCAGTGCCTATCGCGATTAGTTCACACACTTTCTCGTAAAGTTACTTGGCCGCCACACCACACGCCTGATTGCGGACATACAGACACACATACAAACAATCATACTTTCCAATAAAGATATTCTTTTCGGTGGAAGATACCTGCCTCCTCCCTCCTTCTTCATGGTGACAATCGCTGCCACTGGGAAAAAATCCAATCACTATGTAAATGACAGTACAATGTATGAACCAAAAATACTACGACCATTTGAACAACAAGGGTCGAGAACACGTTCAAACGTGTGACGATCCTATATAGCGACCCATCATAAGACACAAGATTTGTCGATGGCAGGTGTCTTCGCATGTAGGTTATAAGGTGTTTGGTTGCGATGCTCGTAAATATGTAACATATAACGATACTTCAAAGTTCGGCTTTTAGAATATGAGGAAGAAAACTAGCAACTTGTCTTTTATACTTTGTAGGTTTCAAGACCGTCGTGCAAAAAAGAATGCACTTAATGAGCTAACAGTTTCATTTAATATGCGACACAAAGCATACCTGACAGGTTAATGGAAGTTCCGTTTATCATGGAGACAGGCACCAGCTCTTAATTATTATTTATTTTCCTTCTTGCGAAGAAGACACAATTTAATTACGGCTTTCATTACATGAACTGCAGCATGAACGATGTACTTGTGGGTTGTCTTGATAGACGACACGGAAGGGCGCTCCGTATTCAAAATTTTTTACCTTAAATGAAAGTATATAAGCATGTGATATTTATGTGTCTGTCTGTCTGTTTGTCCTCTCGTTACTTGAGAACTGATTACCGTACAGCAGTTACTGTCACTGGATTTATCGCAATGTTCACGCATCTTGGTGTACGGTAAAACAATCATAAAGGTCATCGCGCGATTTTGTATGGTAAAGGAAATATAGTTTACGTTCAGTGCTGTTTTACATAATACATTTCGTGCACTGAACTGTACTAAATATATGGATAGGTCAATGGGTAGAAAGATAGCTGGTCAGGTAGGTAACTTAACACACAGATACAAAGACGAATATTTAGATGGATAGCGGAATTTTATATACAGCAATTTAAATACTGGAACCATAAATAGATAAGGATAGAGAGGCAGATAGATGATAGATGGATGGAAGGATGGCTGGATAGATAGATATAGATGGGTGGATAGTTAGGTGATTGATGGGCGGTTGGATATTAGCAGGAACGACTGAAGCATGGCAGATACTAATAGGTAACATGCTGTAGGAACAGGACGTTACCACGAACATGGAGAGGGAAATATGCAGAAACTGAATTATTACGTAAGGAAGCACACAAGAAATGCGAATAACAGTACAGCATAATACACAGGAGAAAACCAACGTAGTAAGAGAACAATAAGCAAAATAAGGAGCGAAATACAATAACACAAAGAAAGGAAAGCGAGGGTAAGCAACACACAGGCAGAGCCCATTGGAGGAAAGGGGCCTCCAACAAGGGGAGAAATAGCTTCAGTGGAAATAGACCAGAGTGAACGGACGTGGCACCGCAGACAGGAGAAAGTCAGGACAAACGCACAAGGACAAGGAGGAAAGGAAATAACGACGAGAAAGAAGCCACGGAGCAGGAGCAACTAACAAAGGACAGACACACAGCAAGTAAATATTATAATAGTCTAAAGAAAGCAGTGAGGCGAATAATGACGAGGTGAATGTAATAATGCTTAGAAATAAGTGAAGAAGAATAAGACAGGGTTAGGCACCAAAAAGACAACCATAAACAAGGGGAATATGGTTAAAACGCAACTTGCCACGCATATTGAAGCCGAAGAGTGTTAGCATTATGTCACTGAAGGTGAGGCTAAAGTAATGCTTCGAAAGGCTTATCATCATGTAGCATCACGTAGAAGTTACGGTTGGAAAAATGCCACACACATATGTAATTGCAAGAGGAGTAGATACACTTTCATTTCAAGTCTTTTCTTGAATATAGTTTATTAACGTGGGTAACAGAACCCAAGACAGGCACTTTAAGTATAATGTAACACTGAGGCGAGTTCATGCAACAATTGTTGCAAGAGAAAAGCGGTACGTGTTACATATTCTGAATGTGTGTGTATTTGTGGCCTTAGGTATCCAGTATGCAATGCGCGGGTGCCCTATTGCCATCTGTGGCCTGTCTGGCTCTACAACACTTTTCCATATTATCTCATATACGTCACGATTTTCTTAGAAAGTTACAGATTATGAAATGCATTTTCTGATTTTTTCTGCAAGTTTGCCTGAAATGATACTCATTCTAAGAAAAGTTGAGTGAGATGTGATCAAAAATGTATATTGGCCTTCATGTAAAGTACACGTCATTCGTGTCAGTTTCTAATGAAACTTGAATTTTCCCGACAGATTTTCGATAAACACTCAAATATAAATTTTCATGAATATCCCGCCAGTGGTAGCTGAGGTGTTCCATGCGGACAGGCTGGTGGAGGTACGGGCAGACGGAGAAATATGACAGAGTTAATAGTCGCTTTTCGCAATTTTGCGAACGCGCCTAAAAAGGAACTGAAGTTTTCCAAAAGGATATGCCGTATCTTATTGTAAGTGCGAGAATATTGAGATATTTACAGTGGTTGTGATGAGAATTCAAGTGTTCTGAGATCTGCTGCTTGGACGGGTGATTTCTGACATTGCGAAGGAACGTTATGCTTGTGTCTGCGAGGGTCATAAATTTTCTTTTTCAGTGGCGAAAAAGCCCTTACAGGGCCAGGGCCACCGCATTATCGAGGTTTCACGATTACACTCAGACACAGTACATTCGGTAGGACTCCTCTGGACGACAGATCGACCCGTCGCAGAGATAAATGCCTGACAACAAACAACACTTATGTCCTCGGCGGGATTCGAACCTGAAATTCCAGCAAGCGAACGGCCGCAGACCCACACCTTAGACCGCGCGGCCACTGAATCGTCAGGGGTCAAACTACTCGTAAGTTGAACGCACGTATTCAGACAAACAAGTAGGTGTAGGCAATCGGAACTTCTGATAATTTACTTATATAGAACTAATTAAAATTAAAAGAATTTATGTCATGAGCCACTTACTTTTGTGGGTAAGTGCTATGGATTTCAAGTATATGAATGTAATGCGAACATAGAGAATTCCTTTGGCGTCTGGTCACAGGGCCACGTTCAATCCGGACTCCCTGAAGTTTCATTTAGGGGCTCTTCCGTTGACGTCATTAATAATTAATCGCATATGAGTAGAAAAGACTGACATTTGAAAATAAATATTCCTTTTCCAGCAGCCGCCAGACTGCACGTTAAAGCACTTTTGCTATCCTGGTTATATTATCTTAACACATAAGAATACAAACCATCTGTTAAGGTAAACTTTGTACAAAATAAAAATGGAAATATGCTTATTCAAGGAAATGTTTTAGGCTTTGTGGCAATCGGTTAAGTATAAAGTCTAAGCATTCTAAATTTGGTGCGCAAGGATCTCTCCTTAAATTTTATATTCATGGGTACGTGCGTCGTGAATCAAATTTAATAATTGTCCAACAAGATGCGACTGTATTCAGTTTATCTGTACGAGCTCCTGATGATGGATGCCAACACCCGAAACATTTAGAGCTGCCTACAGAAATATAATAAACTGAATACAGCCGCATCTTGTTGCACAGTTATTAAATTTGTTGTCTCCTTAATTTTCCTTATTCGGTCGAGACATCATAGGAGATGCAACGTGCGGTACAGGAAGTGGAATTGGAGAGAAAAAAGAGTGCATAATAGGATGGAGGTGGAAAATAGACTAGATAGCAAAATACTGAAACGAACGTTGAAATATAGCAGTGTGTCGAGGGTAAGAACTGCTTTACGAATGCCGATTGACACCTCAGGCTATAACCAAATTTTTTGTGCGTATTGTATGCGTGTTTCGGAAATAAATACAACAGAGTATTGAGTTGATTTAAATCTAATGGGATTTTAACCTTGTCAACTGTTGAACAATTATCGATGTTTCGAATGATCGTGATGCCTCCATTTTGAGGATAGAGCGCTTGTATCTGAAGGTGAATGCATTACGCTACTTCGACACGTCGGTGACTCTGTATAAGTCGACATTGTGTAACATCCCAGAAGATTTAAATCTTCTTCAGCACTGCTCTGAGAACCTCAAATCACGCGTTATTCTGAGTTTATCTCACAGGTAACAGGTCCGTGTTGTTCTTAGCCAAAATGTGTACCAATTTTAGCTTCTTGTGGACTGTGTAGGTCAGTGTTGACAGCTTCCGAGTATTATTGCTTGACACATGTTAAGCCCTGTTTTACATACTGGATATGTACACAGTTACAATTTACTTTTTTTCGTTTGCCTGTTTTACAGTTTTGACTGATTTCCGTTGTAATGCACACATAATGGTGGATACAGTAATTAATATTAGCGGAATTTCGAAGTGACTTTTCCTCACTATGATTATTTTGCATTTCAACTTGAAATATTTCTACTGGTGGATTTAAAACTCAGTGCCATTATAGAAACTGCACTATCTTTGATTTTTATTGGGCCATCTCTCTGGTGAACCAATTATATCCGGCTTTGAAGAAACAAATTATCTCTTTACGTCTTCTCCTCTTGTGCATTCTCTGCACGAAGCTAATAAAATGAGATAAATCTTTCTAAATCCTTGTATATATTTCGCTTACAAGCCGAAAGATTAGAATTAAGGTTGGTATAATTAACGCTTTCGGTCGCCATTTCGAATCTCGCTGATAGCTGGGTGTTTATCTTTGTTTCTTTGTGTGTGTGTGTGTTGTTTATGTAGCGGCCGCTGCGACGAGCTGGTCACTAGTTCAGAGGAGTCCTACCAGATGTGTGTGTGTGTGTGTCTAATTGCGTGTCTGTGATCTAGAAACCTCAAAAGGAGGCGGCCATGTGACAAGTTAAGCTCTTGCGTCACAGAAAGAAAAGACCATTAACACAATTCCCTGTGACTACTGAAAGATATTAGTCACTCGCAGTTCTAAGAAATATGTAGTGTCAAATTACGTTATAGTTGCATGTCGAGGATTTGAAAGGAATTTGGAAGGACTAGGTCCTGTCAGTTCGAGTTTATTTTTAAATAATATTCTAGTAATACTGACTAATGCCAGGAGAGTCTGATCTGTCCTTGCACTTTCTGTTGCTGGAAGTATGTTCTGGTTTAACACGGTCTTTCTTCGTGGCTAATCCACTCCCGTTACAACCTGCACTTTCTCTCAGTTGATGCATTTGTTATGTTTCGGGCAGAAGCAACTGTTTGCTGAAACCGGTCTCATCCAGATTAGACGTTATTTATCATAAAACGTGCTGCTACGTGGAGCAGTGTAGAGCGCTGAGTTTAATCCTGTAATTCTTCCCGGAGAGCATTACGTCGACGAGAAACAGGGAAGAGAAAATCTGCTGCCATGCCGATCTCATCATACAATCGAGAAACCTGGAGATTAATTTTAGAACTACTGTCAGGAGGTGCAGTTTCTGAGGTGCTGCTATTTCCTGTCTACAAGCCGTTTTAAATTGCTACTGCAGTTGTCGAACTTGCAACATTTTAATATGTATTTCATGTAGTTTGTCCTTCAGAATCTCTTTTTTAAGATATTAAGTAGGAATATTTTTACTGTTTTCATACTTATAAGAAGTTATTGTAATTCATAGAGATCAGAAAACTATTACCCGAAATACGACTACAAAAAAATGGGCTGTCGGTTAATATTTATTTGACGATTTCGTTTAACAGACGTTTAAATAATATTTTCTCTAGTTTATGTGCTTTTTATTTTTTCTGTGCTTCATACTGTAATTATTGTATGACAGTCTTGGTTTGCTTCTGAGTATTAAAGTTAAATTCTTCTCAAATTGAGGACACGTGAAATATTCAAGTAACTTCATCATTGGTAAATAAGTAACACCTTGCATGTTGGAATCATAAAGCCTCTTTATTGTTGTACAGAATTTTGTCACAATTAGTCAGTGGTTTTATCAGCCGTACGCAGATAAATTTTTTGTGTTCAATGTTTAAAATAATATTTTGAACATAATTTCTAATTAGAAGCCTGGATTTTCTCCATAACTCAGTATCAGGTATTATCCTGTTCGGAGAAGCTTGCACTGTTGACATATATTCTAGCAATCAGATTTCAATCAGCACTTGGTTTTAATGGAGTGAGATAAGAATTGTCTCCATGAATTATCTCCGAATCCAAGCAAAGGCACTCGTTTGGGGGGTTTTCCGAGTAGACTGTACGTAGTGGTAGTTGTACGAACAACCAAGTTCGCTCGTATGCAATGTTATTGTTAGTAAGTGTAGACTCATAAGAATTGCGATATTGGAGTAGGATTCATTGGTATGCCAAGTTCCGTGGAAGTTGTCCAACTGGTTCATAAGTTGAAGTGGGGGGGGGGGCTGGGAGGGAACTATACACACATTCATACACATACATACAGAAACACAGACATTTACATACAGACCACATAGGACAGGAAGCATGGCGATTTCTGAAATCTAATTTAGTTTCCTAAGCAGTGAGAGAATGCTAAAGGCGTATAAATGAAGGTACAGAAACATCGTAATTGTCTGAGGATTATTTTTCACTGAGAGACACATCAGCCTGTTTGGTGTTTCACAAATCGCACAGTAAAAAAATAAAAAACTATGTGACTTTTTGAACATGTATTAATAAATACAAAATTAAAAACTGGAAAGAGAGGGAAAAACAGAACTGACTGGGAGCTGTCCATTAAGGAGGCAAAGGTCGGCATTGGACTGTAGTACAATCTAAGAAGAAGAAGAAGAAGGAGAAGAAGAAGAAAAAGGAAAGGGAGGAGGAGGAGGAGAAGGAGAAGGAAGATGAGGAGGAGAATAAGAAGAAGAAGTAGAAGAAGAAGAAGAAGAAGAAGAAGAAGAGACTTTTGCGCTATTAAAGACCTATTTTCTTTATAATTCCAAGACATACAAATGATTTTTCTCCTAGAAACTATTCGTATTTCAAGGAACAATAATTCTTATTATAATTTCAGCACATTTTTATAAATAAGGTATTTTTTAATAGGAACTGTTAATAAAATTTTTCGAAATCATAATCCAGACCTGCTGCCCACAATTTATTTTCGTCCAAAATATTTTCATCGTGACAGTAACTTTCTGACCGTAATAAATACAAATTCTCAAGTGGCTTTTTATAATACAAAATAATAATCAGTTAAGCTTGTAGGCAGTAACCACAGTTGACACGCAACGTGTGCGCTGGTGGTGGTGGTGGTGGCTAATGAAGCGTGAGTTTATGGGACTCACATTAAACACTCCCTTTTTAGTATCAACAGATTACTAACACAGTGCTCTTCTAAATGACAGTCTGTGGGGGGGGGAGAACCTTTTGAAGTGTATGTGCAAGTCTAACGTAGACCTATTACAAAATAATCCCTCTAATCGTTCCGACCACACTTTCTCTCTTCGCAACATTTTACTCAATCTCCCCCCACCCCCACCCCCCAATTTCTCCTTTCAACATCAGTACCATTAGCAGGGTCTGTGTGTTTGCTACCCTTATCCTAGATAATGATAAAGTGAATGCACATTACACTCCCCTGCCACACCCCCAAGCGAGTTGTCATGCCAGTTTATTATATATTGATTTATGTCCTAGTTTAGCTAACAATGGTACTTGTGTGTGGTAGGTTTACTGTAACAGAATACCCTCTTGCCAGTAGGGACTGTTTATACAATACAGTTTCTCTTTTGGATACATTTCCGCAGACCAAATATTTACTTTTAATTGTGCGACTTAAAAATAACTTTTGTAAAATTTTATACAACGTGTAATTAATTCTGTGACTCAAAGCGATATCCACTAGTCTGTTTCAGATAGGAATGTTCACGGACGTTCCCTTTTTATGGGCGCGTTTGCAAAATTCGGAGAAGCGGCTATAGCTTCGGCATGTCTGTCAGTCCTTCCACATGGAAAAACTCGCTACCCACTGTAAGAATTTTCTTGAAATTTGATATTTTTTAAGTTTTTGGAATATCCGTCGAGAAAATTAAAGTCTCATTAACACCGGACAAGAATAACGGGTACTTTACATGAAGACTAGTCTAAGTTTTGATGATATCGCGCTCAAGTCTTCTTACACCGAGAACTGTTTCAGACAAACCCTGTACAGAAAGTCAAAACACTAATTTTTTGTTCAATAACTTTACTTCGGAAAATTGTGCCGTTTTTGGAATGTGGAAAAATATGTTAGAGCCTGACAGGCAAAGGATGACAATGTGGTGAATGCACAATGCGTGCTGGATAACTAAGGCTACAAACACACACTCAGAATATTAATACTGATTGCTTTTCCACTGCAACAATGGTTGAAATAATTCGCTTCAGTGTTATTTTATACGTACATTGCCAGTCTTGTCAATAAATAACTACCTTAATAAGGTGAATATATGGCGTAGGTGTTTTAACGTAAGTGTAAAGTTAGAGTGGAAGGGGGGTTGTATCATCCGTCGATTAGGGGTAAATATCCTTTGAGAATTAAGCTCGAAGTATCTCATATAAAATTATTGAATATTGAGGGCGTCCGATGTGTAACCCCATGTGTAGGACATGGAGGGTCTCTTGCAGGTAAAAGAATATCTTGTTGAATTTTATGTGGGACCTGTCCACTAGTTTAATGACATGTAGGCTTACAGATAAAGTGGGGTTGGTAAATATATTCAGTTATAGTCGCCTGATTTTAATCTTGCAACTGTTCAAAATAACGTAGTTAATAAAAAAGAGTGTTTCGAAATAGTAGCCTTCTACTATAATCCGTGACTAAAATAATGGCATTATTTGATTAAACAGTAACCTGTTTTATTCACCGAACTACTGAATTCAAAATGTTTGAAAAGAATCCAGCATTCACCACTCCAGTTTCATAAAGTTTAGTTTTATTTGTTACTAATAATACAGGGCGTTTATTTTACTAGATATTTCGCTTCATTTGTTGTTCATACTGTTATGCGTGACGGCAGGCAGCTTAGGGCTCGCCGCCTTTTCAGTTTACCTTGAGTTTGGAACTAGCAGTTTTGCCTAATTTTATAGCACATAATATTAGGTCTTTATTCCGTGCCTTTGAAGAATGTGCTGCCAATATTTTCGTATGGTTGGCAGACGTGCATCACACCCGACAGACATGTTGTTCATTTCAAGTACAGTTTTGTAAATCAAACCATTAGATGGGAAGTGATTAAATTATGCTCTGTTATTTACAATAACAAGCAAAATTCTGACTCTCTAAATTTAGAATTTGTTGGCCTAATATTAGTTCTTTATTGTCCAACTAATGCACACAAATTATTATAACAATTTTAAATTGTTAAAATCATTTAAAATTATAATATTTGCTCCAACATGTTTCGGTTTACATGGACCATCATCAGGGAGCTCTCTGCCTGTGCTTCGCTAAAGTTACAATGTCGATTACATAATCGCTATTTGAAGTCATCGGTATTGTGGTTGCATATGCAGCCACAATACCGATAACTTCAAATAGCGATATGTAACCGAAGTCAACATTGCAACGTTAGCGAAGCACAGGCAGAGAGCTCCCTGATGATGGTCTATGTAAACCGAAACATGTTGGAGCAACTATTATAGTTTTAAATGATTTTAACACTTTAACAGTTTTGTAATAATTTGTGTGCATTAGTTGGACAATAAAGAACAAATATTATCAACATGTACAGTGCTACTACGAAGAATGTTGGTCTAAATTTACTGTATTTCTACACGTTAATGCTTTACACTTCAGATATTCTAATTATATAAGTATTTCAGAAGCAGTACTAATGTCCTAAGGTGATACACATTACGGTCTTAATTTTTGTACACATATGAAACGTTCCTCGTGTTACGACATTTGCAAGTTTCATTAGACCCTTATCCATAATATCCACCCCCGCTTTTCCAAATCATCTTTCACAGCCATTTTCATATCTACTCGTAATTCAGTCACACATGAAGTTACACATCTTTGTAATTGTAAGGGCTGTACTTCGTAATGTACTACACAGTTTACAACAGTACTCATTATATTTTTAGGCTTATTGGTGGACTTTTTGCAAAATTTAGATTATGGTATGCATGAAGGAATCCTTTTATCGCCTTGATAAAAATAAACTCTTATTGTGTGCCAGTTTTGACTCCAATTCTGAAATTTTTGAATGACGAGCCACTGACGAATAGCCATTTCTACTTTCTCTTTATTATCTGATACATGACCTCGCAAGTTTGATTTTTTTTTTTGGCTCAAAATAAGTTCATCCACTCGCGTTGCTTTCATAGTCGTGCGAACACCGTCATGGAAGTTCTTTCGAGTGATTTTGAACTCTCCGCACCATTTCTAACTGACTGCACTCTCATTGCTGCGTAACGACGCATAAATTTCGACAGAGCTAGCAAATGTCTCTCACGACTAGCGAATGACGCTACGAATACCTTTGCTGGGTTGCACATTCCAACTTATCAACTGATTGTTTCTTTTGCTATTTGTTCATGCTATCACTTCTACTTGTACTATCTCCAACCGAAAAATAAAATGGCCGATTAACTAAAAAATTACACACTAGGAAAATTTACTGATTGAATATGCCTCGTAATTTTGTGCCAAAAGAGCTTCGAATGACGCAATAATCGCTCTGCGAGTTGAGACATTGCCCCGTGTCTTGTGGGACCAAAATGTTCATTGCCATGTTCACAAAAGCCCGCAAATGGTGCCTTTCCTGAACCAGATACCTTCAGTCTACGTTCTAACTCTCATATATTTTAGGATGTTTTCTAATATTATTTTTCGACCTAGGCGCAGACATTTCAAGTGTTTTTAAACCTTCAGGTTTTCAGATGGAAGCGTTGTGAAAATATTTACCTTCATCCATGCTTGCTGCTGCCTTATTCATCCCACAATCCTTGTCTTAATATACCTCCTCAGAAAGCAATTAATGCCTTACATTATGTTATTATAATTTATTTTTACAATCAGATCATGGTAAATATTCTCTGTACGAATTCGTGAAATGCTAAACTACAAAGATTCTGTAACGAAAAGTCTTACGTGCGATGCGTAAATGAAATGATATTTCTTTAAAATATGCAGATTATTCCGGTGAAATGATGAAATGCAATCCAATGAGTCAGATGATTAAGCAAAAAAGTTCCTCGCTTCCTGCCCTCCTGCAGTCCGCTTCTGAATACAGAAGAAATTTTTAGAAGTATCACGTACGTCGTCAACTTTCAGAGATGAATGACCAATTTGAGTACGAGAGGGCATATTAATGACAAAACACAGCAGAGACTTTGCAAAATTGGCGAAAATAAATTTGAATTTGAATCCTTCCTTGGAACTACGGACCTTAATAACACGCTGCTGAAATTAACTGCATTGTGTGACGTGATTCAAATTTGCCTTCTGGTCAGCCTACCAGCCTGGTATCTCGACTTCAATTTTATTAATTTTTAAACAAAGGAATAATAAGTTAAAGTTGTTCCTGTGCTGGCTAAGAAGAAATATGGAGGATTGGAGGTAATTCTCCACTCATTCTTATTCTCGGAACTATTAAGATATGACGCAAATGGGGTAGCTAATATGTCAAATAAAAAGTGAAACAGTAAACGGAATGTGTTGTGGAACAAGTAATTACACTCATAAAGATGGTAATTCTGTTGCAATAGCTTACCATTTGCTCGAACTTTACAGTGTCGCTTAAGTGAACCGTGTCTCTTATACCCTCCAACAGGAATTCACATATTCCGGATGCTAAGTCGCCCCGGGAACTAAATTTTGTACTTTGGACTTTTGGAAAATTTGTGCTTCCTTTTGAGTTTCATTGCGTAGACTGCTCCCTCAATGAAGGAAATGGATCGTATTTGTAATCTCAAATTTTGTACAGAATTGTGACTGATAATATTTTTTACGATTTGCCATACACTATGATCGCAGCCAGTGTTGCCTTCCTGCTGGTATTCTGTGTGGTTCTGTGTGAACCGTTCACACTAACGTTGCTGTACGTTATGACAGAACACACCGTTATGTGACTGCAGTTATGTGGATGTACACAATTTTACTACTGGTCACGCGGTTAGGGCGAGTACTTTCTTCTACTACTCAAACACTGGGATCGTAATTTCGAACCTTACTCAAAACAATTCGTGAATTTTTGTCCCCATTTTTGTTGTCTTACGTAAGAAGACGAATCCTACCAAGTGCATGAAAAAAAGATACACCCTAATAACTAGAGGCACGCGACGCCTTTATTGTTAGGTTCTGATACTCTGTCATCAAGTGAACATTACCTTATCTGGACCGGATAATGTCCAAAGGAGATAATAGCAAATGAACAGTTTTGCTCAAATTTTTCAACATGAAGAATCGTGGTGAGATTCATAACAATTAAAGATTCTCAGGTGGCCACTAAGTTTTTCACAGTGATTGCACTAATTTTAGGTTTAAATGACAATTTCAAGACGAAGGAAATTTTTGAGCTTTTTGAAGTTAAGGTATATAGGCGCTAATACTTGCAACTTGTACCTGTCTTTGGACTTTACAAACACGAGGCGCTTACTACCTAACAGACGAAGGACTTGACGGCTGGGCTTCGATTTTTATAGGTACCCTTGCTAAGATCTTTGAATTTCGTCATCCTTACGTTATCAGGTGATCACTAACACTCATGAATTTCTCGTTAGGTAAAATCCTATATTGTTCAGGCGCTTTTTTTGGGGGAAATCTTTCTTTGGATTGTTTTCAGCCACTTAAAATTTATGTGCAGATGGAGTGGTGATATTAGTAACAGCAGCAGGAACATAAGTACATGCTATTGCAGTAGTAGCATAGGCGAAAATGGAAGTAGTAATATTAGTAGTAGTAGTAGTAGCAGCAGCAGCATTGGCATAGCGATGGTACTTTAGCAATAACAGCAGTGTTCCTACTTGTAACTTCGGCAATAGTAGCTTTGCCTCGTTTTGCATTGTGTTTTTCTGCTGGTCCACGCAGCATTAATCCTGAGAGTACCGCAAAGTCACTGCAGATCAAAAATCCGACAAAC
>Ga0136643_10009997_pt1 | contig 13983 bp, 7 predicted proteins | sample TergutLab28metaG_FD_96883 | JGI IMG/M metagenome (GOLD analysis project Ga0136643, IMG submission 96883) | Labiotermes labralis P1 segment gut microbial communities from Petit-Saut dam, French Guiana - Lab288 P1 (version 3) (version 3) | ecosystem: Host-associated > Arthropoda: Insects >... | reverse complement strand
GTTTTACATTAGCAATGACAAATAAATTGGTTGTCATCATAAATAGTCTTAAAGTACCAAATATTAAGAAACTTTTACTATATGAAATGAAATTTCTTGTACCAAATTACAGCTGCCTCCAGAACCCTTGACTAGGGGGTAGGGGGCTACCGCCCTCAGATCCCCTTTCACTGTCCTCTGTCCTCAACCGAATTTGTTGAACCCCCCCGGAACAAAATTCCTGGGTACGCCACTGCGACGAAGAGCCTTCTGATCAATCATTGCATCATTCCACCGATAACACGACACAAAGAACCTTCCATCCTAACACATTACGCTGCTCCATGTTTTTACTAGAAGAAGAACCTCCTTTCAGTTTCATGAACAGACGTTTTCGAGCTGTGAACACTTGAATTAGACTGGATATCTTCCACAGAAGAAAATCTGTCATTTATGCCAGGGATGAACACCAAGATATTAAATTCATTTTCTCGGAGTTCTGTACTTCTTCAAGAGTTGGTTTCCTTTCTTAGAAAACTTTTCGGTCACTCTCTATCAGGTTGTAACCACAACTTTGCTTATATTCTGCTGGCTTTTGTATTACATTTTGTTGCAACATAACGACACTTCAATGGCTCACTTTATCAGTTCTCAGCTGACCACAGAAACATTCGTAGTGACACTTCATCAAACAGCAGTTCGTGACGAGTGGCAACAAGCGGCAGCAAGTGAAGAAGCGGTCATTTGTCCACTAATGGGAGTAAACAGTATTTCGTTTTAGTCTGCAACTTGCCTTTGACTTGTGGTTGCAATTTAATTTCAGGAACCAATAATGGAACTCTATAATTTTACTGTAGTTAGCGCGGCGCGAAACATTAACAATGGCAGAAGCAAGTGACATGAAACGTCTGAAAGAGAGTGTGCAGTACTGATGGCGACTGTAGCTGAGGCTTCCTAACAATGACTCTAAATTTAAAGAACAGAAACAAACGAAATGTAGTTGAGGAATCAGAGTGACAAACTTCGAAACACTAAACAGGGTAATAAGACTTTTAAATTAAAGACAAACAATCGGCTTTATTAAATTCTTTGAAGATACTCAGTTTATTTCACCATTTAACTAACGAAAAAATGCACCCACCATTAAGTAACAAAGCCATCTTCAGCGTTGCACATTTAGATGATTCTTATGTTCCTCATTAAAACATTTTTGCTTTTGTACGTTTCGACAACACAGCATGTACATCCTTGTAGGCGTAAAGTGCGTATTTACATACATATTCGTATATTGTATATGTTCTATTCATAAGCAGAAAACTTGTGCCTTCTGGCAGCTGCTCTTTCACACAAAATGTCGACAGGCCTCAGAAAGGAAGCGCCGATGCAAGTTCCTGACTGCTCATTGGTACATCTGATTGGAGAGATGGTGTATGAAAGGCGTTTCGCGCGTACAACATAACACGAAATATGTAGACCCACATCTGCGTCTCCAGTGGGAATAAAAATCTTTTTTAAACCTAACTGAAATTAGGTATGTTTACTTCTGCTCAAAACACAGTCACTTGCGCACGTAGTCGCTAACTGAATACATGACGAATTATGTCTACTTCACTGGCATTACACGAGGACACAGACAGGCACGGAACGGTGGCAAGGTTCACAGCGGGGGACTTCCTTTGGCTAAACAATCTACAGACAACATGTCTTGTCACTTAGAAGTAGTTTGCATTAAAAAGAGAGGCGCTAGTTCATGACAAATAGGATGTTTTGTCCAAAATAATCTGGCAGACTTCACCATTCGAAGAATAAATTTCCTTCAAATAATAATAAAAAACGAAGCAGCGACTTTTTACTTTACACTGTCACCGAATATTACAGTAATCTTAAGTCAGACACCGTGTACATTGGTATACAGGTACCAAAGCTTACTCTTAATATCTCCGTGGTATTCGAATTAGAGTGCCCTGAACTACCCTGAAGGAGGAGGCACTACACTCCTCTGGAACATGCGTACCAATATGTCAATCTACATGACGTCACATCATCTTCACGACCACCGCTACGAGACCTCAAAATTCGGACACAATCCTCCATTACTAACACCGGACAATTAACGCTGTCTAGAGCAATGGGCCCTGCTTGTTGTGATTCTCGCGGAACACAAGAATGTATTGTGTACAAAAAATGTAATTCTGTCACTAATAAGGTGGTATGAACCATAACATAAAGTAACCAGTATGCTTTAAATGGTCACAGAGTTAATCCACACGCTATGGTGTACTCACCTTGGGTACAGCGGTGTATTGGGTTCAGCATCCGGCGAGCCCTCAGGTTTCATCATTCCGGCCATGCTAGCCGCTGCGACTGCCATCTGTTGACTGATACTGTCTGGCTGGTAGTCCCGCACTTGCTGCTCGTGTTCACTCAAAGGTCCTTGATTCGTTGTGTAGCCGTACATGCTGTGGGGTGGTGGCGGTGGGGGTGGCCTCTGTGGATGCTGTGGGGGTGGTTGTTGCTGAAGAGGGTTGCAGGTTTGTTGACTGGTGTCGTATCTCTCATACGATGCTGCTGCAGTACCCGGATCATACGGCCGATGCCCCGCTGGCGCTAACACACCTGTGTCGTAGGCACGCACTGTCATTTCTGACGAGTAAGACACAAGCGGCCTGCTAATGTTGGCGTTACTGTTCACACTGTTCATAGCGTTGTACTGGCGGTGCTGGTACAGTTCTTCTGACGACGTTGGTACCAGTGCCGAGGAATCGTACGGCGATCTTTGAGGAATGTGATGAGGAAGGGTCCGAGGGTCTTCTACAAGCGACATGGTGCTGTACGGTACCGGTGGTGGAGGTGGATGGTGTGGATGTTGATGATGTTGGGCTACAGGGTGATGGGGATGAGGGTGTTGGATATGATGTGTACCACTCGACATGGGGTTGGAACTTCCTCCGCCTCCTCCACCACCACCACCACCACCACCACCACTACCGCCAGCACCGCTGCCCCCGCCACTACCACCACAACCGCCGTTGCCGCCGCCGCTGCCGCTGCCACCACCACCACGACTACCACCACTACCACCGCCACCACCACCACCACCACTTCCACCAACCGCTGAACGTGACCCTAACGTATCCATACTAGACACAGAGGATGAATTAGAATCCTGATTGAGGTACGACGATGGATCGAAATTAGTCTGCCGAAGAGGAGCTGGGGGAGGTGGCGTACATGTCGTGCACGAGCTGGCGCCAGCGACTCCCACGCCAACAACAACATTACTGCCACTAGCGGCTTCCGTCTTCGGTACCAACAACTCACCTCGCATACCACTGTTACTACAGCAACTGCTTGTACCCGTCACTTCAGTTTTTGGGATCACTTTAGCGGCAGACCCTGTCGAAGTACCTGTGCCACTGCCACTGCTACCTCTGCTGTGCGAGTCCGAATCTTCGGGTGTTCTGGACTGTTTGAGGCTTCCTGGAGGCGGTTTGCTACCAGCGGCACTACTACTACCATAGTAAGGAGAGTGTACAAATTCTGACTTTTGAGGAAATTTGTCTGAAGAATCTTTTAAACTACTGTTGTTAGAGGCGGAGCCGTAACCCACAGAATAGCACGGCTTGACGTCTGTAGTCTGCATTGAACATCCAGAGGTGGTTGTCATCATGTGTGAAGGTGGGACTAGAGGCGGTTTGTTCACGAACACGCCACCACTGGAGGTAGAGGTGAACTCTGTCTGGCAGTTTGAAACTAGAATGGAAATATAGAACATCAGTACCTGAACATCTGCTATCAAATTTTCACGATCGTAGCACTAACACAGATATGGGTAAACGTACTTCACATATTGGCCAATTACCTCGCTGTCGCTGAGCTGCTGTGTGTTTCAGTCGCTGGGTTTGGATTGAATTTCAAAGTAGAGACTATGAGTTAAATGTGTCATCGACAAATGATCTATGGTAATGAAGCAAACAATCCCTTCAAGACTACGATTAAACCAAACTATATTTAGAGATTCAGTCTGTACCGCGCAGTAAACACACCCATTCTCAGTGCTGCATAGGGAATTAATCGCTGTTAGTTCTGAGATCCACACACAACACACATATGTACTTTGTGTGCAGAAGGTCCATATTATCTAATCTTTCAAAACCCGGTGGTGTAAATAATATCAATTGAACTTTAAATGGTTAATTATCATTTCAACAATGGGGACATCAAATTTAAACATTAGAAATTAATTCAAGCAGATTACAGCACAAAACAATACCTAATACAGTCCAGTATTTTCCAGTAAACGACGACGAACATTATACGCTTTGAGGTTTCGGCAGCACTGTGATACGACGCTGCTTCACTGGGCTATTCGTTTCTGACGTTTAGAAGGAACATGTTGCCTTCCGCTTCAATGGCCGAAACGTCCAGAAAGAGCACCGTACATTTCGACCCCTGAATGTGACTACATTGCGTCGCCTCGAAAAGCCAGGATCCGAGTATCCAGTGACGCGAGTCACATTCCAGAAGAACACAATCCTCAAGAGGAAGCATTCCTCTGTACATGTGCAGTGACTAGTGCTGGTCAAAGTTAAGTCCGAGTGACAATTAGAGTTTGAAGTAAACACTCACTACAGCAATGGACACGGTACACGTATTGTCACAGTGACCACTTCCAAGAGACTGTGCAACAACTGCAGTTGGTAACTTTGGGGATATCTCTCCGCCACGTGCGGTTAACTACTTCATTTTCAAACACAGCACTGACATTTCACCACAACAGATATCATGGCTCTACACGAGCACACCAAATGCCAGAACGACGCTACATGTTGCTGCAGAAACAGCACTACAGTGTGGCTGCGCCCCTGTCATGTCACACGCGTAATAATAATGGCGTCATATCAAACAAAGTGTTTCCGAAACCATAAACATCAGCAATTTTCAATGGGTTTGGTGAAACAACATTATTATGACCTTCTGTAATATTACGCCGTGCAGTTTGGTATATATATGCCAACGTTTCGGGCTAGTGTTGTCTCCATCTTCAGAACAGATGTTTCACGCTTCTCTGCTATGCCGGTACCATGCACTATGTCGTATGGCGTCACATCCCGAACAGTAATAGTCATTCTCGCTACATAAAAGTGTCAAATCTCATAAAGTAATTGCTGTATTTATCACATACGGATGAAGAACAGGAAAATTAGTGCAGGCAGTTACACTTCTGAAAAAGTCGGGTTGAGGCTTACCAGTCGGCTGATTTCTGAAATATGGTGGGTGTGCGCAGGCATGGGTAGCGGCAGCTCAACTTCCTACATGTTGTTTGGCAAGTACCAGGAGGTAGCTCTCTTATCTAAGTCAGACTGTGGCCTTGAAAACTTCTGTACTGTCTGTGTTCTTTAACAGCTGCACGGTTAACAATAACAGAAGTCATCAAATAGACTGCAGTTGTGCTGCGCTGCTTCCACTACGTCAGTCTCACGTAGACATCTCGAGCACAGAAAACTGCAGCATGTCATTTCTGTACGAAGATGCTAATACTTCTAGTGAATGACTGGACGGACACCTTTCAGATTACACACACTGCGTAAAGGGAAAGACTGCAAAATATTCTTGACACCCTCGATGTTACATAACGATCTGATTAAAATTTTGAAAAGCTATTCAAGCGGAAATGTACATAAAATGAAGGTGCAAGTTGCACTGAAGTCCTTGCACTTTGCATATCAGTGGATAATCGACCGCAAATTATACTGGTGTTCGGGACATACTTCGTTCAGACTTCATCAAACAACATAAGTACGTGTGTCACGAATAATGGTTATAAACACTTAAGGTGGTTTAGATAATAGACGGGAACCACCCCCCACCACCCCCCGGACATCATTTAGTCAACTCACGACATGGCCTTCTGTCAGAAGAACGGAATCCAGACCAGAAGATCCCATAACATATTTAAGTATTCTGAAAACTGGAGGCCCACTGACCTCGGGCTCCGCGTCCCAGCTTCCGCGGGGCCTCATCTACGTCATTGTCCGTACGTCTATTTCACCACTCAGGGCACACAGATACATGCCTTACAACTGCTATAACCCTCATCGCATAGACGGCCATACAGTAATTTGACAACAAATATAATTTCCGCTTGGCATTTGTCTGTACACTTGAAATGTCTCAAGACACACACGGTGAAAAAAACCGAGTACTGCAGCTCAACAGCACTCAAGTTTCTTATAAAGGCACATTTGGGTAATTGCAAGCTAGATCCACAAAATTAAGCAATTAATAATTATTGAAAAGAATTGCATTATTTTTTACTTAATTCGACAGAACGCTGCTGTGACTTATCAGGAACAGAAGCATATACATTTGGTACTGTTACAAGCAGAACTTTCCCACAGACAACACAATTATATCACGCAGTGTAAATAGATAACTAGAAGAAACTACTTCTGCTGAATTACAGTGCAGTTGGTCAGTGGCTGCAGTTCGTTTTGTAACGTCTAAAGCTACAAACTTGAAACTCAGTACAAGGAAATAACTAATGTATATGGGGGTTGTGTCGTCACAGCCCAATATCGACAGTCACAAGTTGTGTCGTCACAGCGCAGTATGGGCACAGTCACAAGTCCTTCAACTTCTGTCTCTATGCACTGGCGGTCGTCAGCGCAGTTTAGGCTAAAGAGACTTGCAGGTAAATGGTAGGCCTGACGCCCCGGGCGCCTTACCCCAGCGAAATAGCCCACGTCCGAATTGGGCAGTGAACGAGCCCCAGAGTCCGTTTTGTTTTCGGAAGAGAAAAATACTCTCGTCCCTGCCCAAGTCCGAACCACGGAGCGTCCAGGCCGTAGCCTTGTTAATATCCGGTCTGCACTGTAGGGGATATCACACTTAAAAATTCTATACAACAGTTGGGACTTGCAGGTCAGCGTCATGTCAATGCGGAAGGAAGGAAGGAAAGTACAGTGAATGTGTTTGTAGGTTTTAAGTCATTTAGTGCAAGACTGCCAGCTGAGGCACACAAAGACTTGTGGTGACGTGCGAAGTTGTCAGACGGACATGTGGGCGGGCGTGGCCAAGAGTGTGCCCCCTTATGCGCCAGTCAATGATGTTGAATAGCGAGTGAGAGGCAGAACTGCCAGTGACGCACGCCCAGATGTCTTCCCGAACAGTGTTTCGTGGAACTGTCTGGCGGACTGACCTGCCAAGGGGACAGCGGACGAAGAGGTGGCGGTGGCCCCCGCCATGCGATGATGATGGTGATGGAGCTTGTGTTCCCGTGACGCCTGTTTGTTAGCGGCGGCGATGGGGCAGCCAGACAAGCTGCGGTGTGTATTGCGATTGGTGCTAACATGACCTCGACCATTGCAACCAGGGGTTGGACATTTCAGAATAGTCTCATGCATCGCCAGGACTAAAGGACATGGACAACAGAACCATCCAATCAGATTTGATTTGAGTATAAACAACCTTTATATTGACACAAAGACCTGTATGTCTGTTATACCGTTATATCGTTACTATTCACTTTTGGCTCCAATATATTTGGAACAAAGTACAAAGTTTATTCATAAACAATCGAAACTCAAACATAGAAAAACGAGAAAGAAACAAAGGAGCGGGTAGAGAGTAAAAAAAAATATAAATTTAATATTCGTGCTATGATTACAGTTAAAGTTGACTGTTACATTTGTCGCATACGTCCGAGTTTACATAAGGAATGGATATAACAAACAAAAAAACCTTCAAAGACAAACACTTTGAATAAGTTACTTCCTTGGACTTACTGGCAAGAAGAAATTATGTGCTTGCAAGAAAGTAACAGAGTCAACACAGATATAACATGACTCCAGAATAATACTAAAAACACTAGGCAAATAATGTACGAAGGTCACTTGAAAGAAGAAAAATGAGTTTTGAAGAACCAGTTGTACGGAGGTATAATATTAAAAACGTGTTGAATTGCTGTCTGCTTGCTGTGTGGAAACATAAAGGTGTATTATACTCAATCAACATTTTCAGATTCTGGTGCATGCCCTAGCGAAGTTCGGAACAAGTAAGTCGAAAGAGGTGGTGAGATAGAACGAACTGGGGTGCAGAATAAGACAATAAGAGAGGTAACTGAAATCAAATTATTTGGAGAGGTGATTTATTGCTAGTCACTACTAAAACTTATAAAACAAAAAACAGCTCTCTACCCCGCAAATAAAGCAAATTATAAGAGCAAAGACAAATGTTCAAATGAAAGACACGAACTATTATATGCAGTAATCACACAGGTACAAAAGCTCCTACTTCTTCCTGAACGAAACATTATTACAAAAAGTAAGTACTTGGTATTGCTTCACTTACTTTCTGGAGTAACTTTATCCTTCCTTGGGCATCCTGATAGGCTGAGAAGAGAACACGAAAAATGTCTATCCCAAAGTTTCATTTTAATGTTCACAATATCAGCATCTTGACTCTAAGAAATTCATAGACATTACCACACATAAAGTGCACATAATTACCTTCTGTGATGTGAATACAATCCTGTCACGTGACCCTGCCCGTTGCAGCCTGGAGTCGGACATTTGTTGCCTTCTGCAAAGAAGAAAAAAGTCTTCAACAGCCTGATTTCAAGTACACAAAGACTCGAAGTTTTTGAACCTCGATGTTCAGGACCGAAATATATCCTAGTCACCTACATTAACATTACTGTTCGACCTTTCGTGATTGGTTCCAAGCTATCTGGGTGAGACCAAGTGGCTAGCCTTTCGGGACTCCCAATCACTTGCTAATGCGCCGATCATTCTCAGCTCAGTCAAGGTATTTCTACTTAGTGACGTAGACTGTCTTCGTGCTTTACGCAATGAGACACAAATCCAGTAATTTAGTGCAATTAATGCTTCCAGAAAGCGCTTGTATTTTGTTAAAAATCATCTTTCCCGCTCTTACGCCTTTGGAGGTAGGTTTATACATTCATTGCTTGAATTTCGCAAGCTAATTAAACGAATAGGCGTCCTGTACTGAAAAGCATTCCGACGTTCGTGGCAGCTTTATCGGTCCCAATTAGACATGAAGATTGAACTGTGGAGCGCGTGTTGATGGTCAAGTCTTAGACTACGACATTTCTGAAACGGCAAAGTAGGCCTTACTTGTATGGTTGTGGCTCATGGCCTAGAGGTGCAAACTAGGTGGAAGATGGACGGAGAACGGACGCGTATCGGATGGGATGGACACAAAAATGAAGCGAAGAACGCACCCTGGATACGTTTGCGTATACAGGCGAGTAGCAATCATTCTCACCCTAAACAAACAGGGTGTAAAGACACACAGGCAGGCCAGATACATCTCTCGCAGTACTAGGGCCCACTTTGGAGACGATAACAAAATTCGATTTTACATAAATTGAGACAATTTATTTATTAGAAAAGCTACTAATACCTTCCTACGCAGGACTCTGCTCTATTAAGTTGGCGATGACTTCCAGAACAGTACTAATTACAACGTATAGATCGTGAGCACTGAGTGAGCGTGACAAACACTATGCCCATTTGCCCGCCAGTCCACACAGCACCGAACGATGTCCCCTGACGGAAGTGCAGGCTGACCGCTCGCACAAAAATCTCACGAACCACCTCTAACAGCATTACAGTTGCTATTTGTAGGCAAGTTGAAATCAAGCCGACCAACCAAGGAAAAGTGAGCGAAACAAAGCAGCCAATAGCAAAATGAATAAAGCGAAAAGATTTTTCTATCCAATGTTTTCCGATTTACGAAACAGCATTGCTTTTGGAGGTTCCCAGGCTGCGCCCGTTTGTCCTTCTGATAAGAGCAACATGTAGATAAAGGTGAATGTGGGGCAATGGTGAAATGATACTGACGGGGGAAAACCACAGTACTGGGATGAAAACTTGTCAAAGTGCCACTCTAATAAGCACAAATCTCACATGACTTGGCCTCGGGTCGAAACCGGGTCTCCGCGATAAGATTTTCATCATAATTACAATTCAAGATTGACCTCGCACCGCAGAGTAGAAACTGGTTAATACTGGACAGGGAAACAAGGGCTGTTGTTCTGAGATCCATACAAAATACAAAACGTAGGATTTTTTAATGTATAACCTAGTGGTACATATACTAACCACAAAGCTTTAAATAGCTGAATCTATCCGTCTGATTTCATGTCTCGCGTTCCGTGTCTGTATCTTGAAGAGTGACAGGATCTCTGTTCATACACCGTCGTAGCGACAACACGAGAAGGACCTTTTGTTCACCAGAGAGAGTGAGTAAGAGAGAGAGAGGCAACACTAATCTCCCTCCGGATTCTGTCGTCGTTTTCGGCGTTACCAAAGGACCACATCGACTTCACTACCTCGCCGTCGCACTGTTCAGGCAGACCGGCATTGTGCAGGCTATCTCACAGCAGTGCCACTTGCTGCTCATGTCGCTTTGTGATCGCCAAACAATAATTTATACGGTCTGCCCACCCATTACACAAACACATGTGTAATCTGCAGTCAAGAATGTCCACCAAGTCTGACGTCAAACGCACTTTGTCAGTCAACTGTTATGAATGTGTGTTAGGCACAACAATTACGTAGAGCTTAATCTGTGTTCACACTGGCGATAAATGGCTTTCAATACATAAACTTCAGGTTTAGCTGATGTTTCAGAAGCATCTTTCATTTCATAATGCATTTATAAGCTTGCCTGTATTAGACGTAGGGCTCCTAATTAAATTAGCAGTGGCTGTACCAAAGGCAGCTGTAAGGATGCAAGAATAGGCTTGACAATAGAACAGCAAGAAAGAAGTGGGACAGGGGAGATGAAATACAAAGTGTACATTACATGAGGAACAAATGAAGTAATAATAATGATCAATTATAAGAGAGACGGAAAAAGTCATCTTTAGCGTTTCCTTCTCCCTCGCACTCCGAACGCCATTCCACAACAAACCCTCAGCTTCATGTCCTACGCTTTTTGTCACAGGGTTCATGGAATACAACAGCAAAAACAACGTGTTCAGCTGAACCAGCAGTCTAAACAACAACGCTGGAATGTGACGGAAGTAAGCCTACTAGACTCTTTAGCAGTTCACACCTCTGACGGATTGCTAACCTTTTAGAAGACAACGGGGCGGGGTAGATTTAAAGCAACGTAAATTGTACATGACAACGGCGGAACCATCGCGCCTGAACGGATGTGAGCACGAGACTTCAATAAAACAGCATGGAGGAAGGACAGAGACAGCGGAGATGAAACTGATGGGGTCACTTCCAGAACATACACAACTCTAAAACAAATGGCGAAATAACAGAACCACCAAAATATATGCAATTCAAGGGAAATTATTTTACCTTGCACATGTAAGTGGTCACAACATTTATTACGAAAAAGCGATACACGCATTCTAAAGTCAGTGTGCGAATAGTCTTAACGGCAAAAGAAACGTAGGTCGACCAAGTCAAAGATGGACGGACCAAAACCGATGAAGAAAAAATAAGCTTGGAATGGTTTGTACCCTATCGTGGAAGTGCGTCTTTATAAAAAGGCATAATGTTACAGCACTGGTGGACAATTTCAGTGCAGCCTGATATAATTAACACGCTGCGTGGCAACTAGCTGCATCTCTCGTAACCTGCTAAACACGGGCGGCAGCTGGTTCTTCTGAAACGTCGGTACGTAATTTACGAAAGCACACCACGTCACAGTCCTCACCTCACCTCGCGTCATGTCACGCTGTGAAGGATTACATCACGTGAAGCTTACGTCCGCGCCCTCGTGACGCGTTGGTCAGTTCATTCTATAGCTCAGTTATTCACGTAACTTGCACACCTTTTGCTCTATGCGCGTACTGCAGTCCGTGCACGTGACTGTAGCGCTACTGACAACTCACAGCTTTTCTTGCCCTTCATTTCTCTGTCTGCCGGACACAGACCGCAGACCGCTGTTTGCCCCACACGGCTGCTCGAGACCCAGCAGTGCACTTTACAGAAACTTTTACTTACTGCCGATTCTTCCCTCTCAGTCTCACCCCCACACCCCCCCCCTTCCCCCCCCCCTCCCCCGCACAGGCTTGGAAAGTCATCCGCGTTGCTCTGGTATTTTCTCCACCCCGCAAATTGGATTACGATACGTGACGTCATTAGGGGCGGGAGCTTTTATTTTGTGTTTTCAGTGCAGAGCTTCATAAGAACGTGAGTCCGGGCTCTAATCGACAGATTTATGAGCCCTTGGAGACGACAAGCATGGCGGAAAGTCGTGCCTGGGGTGCCAGAAGTTCAAGCACAGTATTATCTGGAGACACTTGTGTTCCTTGAAGACCATGCTGCAGCAATATCCCTGTGATTACCCACAGTAGTAACCATTATTTCGACCTTTCGTGACTTTCCGACGAATCGGGATGAGACCACGAGGCTGGCAAGTCGGCTTGCCTCCAGTATCTTGCTACTGCGCAGATCACTCTCAGCTCAGTAAAGTTGTCTTGCATTCAGTAAGGTTGAGTGCTGTCGTAATGTATTATGGAATGCGACTCTCCTTCAATCATTTAATGTATTTTGTGCTTCCACAAGGTGTCTGAACTTCGTTAGCAACAAAATTTAACTGTTTTATGATTTACAACGTTATGACGCACCCTACTGTTGGTATTTCGTACTTTTGCGAAGGAAACAGGCGTTTCCACAGTTGACATTGTTCTCAGGATTTCCTCAGAAATCGGTGCGTCCTACATATATACATACATAAACACAAGTTGTAAAATTTGAATTCATCCGCACAAAGGTAACCTGAGTGTTATTCAAAATACCTCCATAAAACGGACATTATAATTTGTTATAATCGGTTGCAAATCCGACTCTGTGTTAATCAGAACTGCTGCATCATATCAATCAGTGTAATGTGTTCTAGTGCACAGTTTATGATGTGACGTGCTCAAAATTGCGAACAGTCAGTGCCACTGAGTCGAGTTTCAATCCACGAACTACTGGAGCCGCGCAATTCAGTATCTGGGAATCCGCAAATTATAACTGACACACAACGTCGAAATTTATTACTACATTTGTTACAAAGTACATATTATAAACCTTCTATACAGGTGAGGATTGAATCCACTATTTTGTCACATATGTAATCCGACGCCAAAGATAAACGATGAACATTTTCCTAATAACATAAAGAAGAATACTCCTTGGGTTTTTAATTATATTCCTTACATTTTGTTCTATTCAACCCTCTAACCAACACCACGAAGCACAATCCGTATTCAACAGCTAAAATCGCCGGGATCCGTGTTTCAGAAAACCGGAAGGTTCATTACTGTTCATCACGAAGCACGCAAACTGCATTTGCCCAACGACGAAGACGAAGAATTGCACAGATACCTGCACGTTTGACCCTTTAAAACCCCGCTGTTACTTAACTTACTCACGTTTAACGAAAACAACATTCTACGTTCTGCCCGCACAGTGCACACGTGTATTTTATGCGCATGTCGGAACAAACAGCGACTATTTCTCTATACAGTATTAACTGACTTGTCTTTATAACCGAGACGGAGAGTGTTTACCGCGCGGTGCGGACTGTACGTTAATATATAATTCACGTCAGTTTGCTACCGCATGGAGCCCTCCAGATAAACAATCTTAAAAATTAAACTCCTTGCTTTAAATTTAAGGACAAGCTACAGTGCACAAATTATGCACTGTAGCTTTAAGGAGAGTTCAAAACTCCGCGGCCCTTGCTTGCAGCTACTACTGTCAGATTTTAACGTCTTTATCTACACTTTCATTTCCATACTGTTCCTATGAGAAGGAAGAGCGGGCGAAGCATGGGAACTTTCTAACAATAAATGCTCTTTCTTCCCCCCAACCCCCCCCCCCATACACACACAAACGCCTATCACTATGCCCTTGCTCTTCACTTTCTTCTATACTTCTACCACATCTCCCCCCCCCCCCCCCCCCTCCCTTTTTTTTTTTTTTTTTTTTGGGTTTCTAAACAAACCCCCCACCACCCCCCCCC
>Ga0136643_10009996_pt1 | contig 13985 bp, 11 predicted proteins | sample TergutLab28metaG_FD_96883 | JGI IMG/M metagenome (GOLD analysis project Ga0136643, IMG submission 96883) | Labiotermes labralis P1 segment gut microbial communities from Petit-Saut dam, French Guiana - Lab288 P1 (version 3) (version 3) | ecosystem: Host-associated > Arthropoda: Insects >... | reverse complement strand
TTTTTTATTTTTTTTTTTTATTTTTTTTTTTGTTGTTGAAAATAAATTTTTGATGTAAAAAGAGTCGAGGGGGGGGGGGGGGGGTAAAAACTTGCGAGATCTTGCAAACTGCAATATAGTTTTAACACATACCACATTGTTTTAAATTTTGTACATCCCTGCCTGAAGATGGTCATACTGACCAGAAAATGTAGTATGCATTGCCACATACAATCTAAAAAAAAAGCTTGATGGTAATATATAAATTACTTTTAATTTATCACAACACAAAAGGATGAATTCCATCAAAACAGTTCTATAACACAGTTATGTACTTATGCAATAAGGACATTTACTTCACTTTGTAAGGTATGTTGCACAATCTCTGATGTCATAAAAAATGTCCTTTACTTCAAATAAGACTAAGTTATTGGTAAAGGAAGCACTATAATTTAAATACCCCACCAAGGAAACCATACAGCATTGACCCCATTATTTGAATTTAAAGCCCATCATTTTAACAGTTGATGCATTGCTCAAACCACCTCTTACTCTTTACCATTAGGACAAAACTGCCCACTTGTACAAACATTGCTACTGCTTCAGCAACACAAAAGCTGCAACTACACACATCACAGAACAGTTGCCTTGTCATTGCTCGCTTGCTGCTCTAAGCTGATATCTGTGAGGGCAATCTGGAAACTTAAATGTCACATCTTAGTGTCTGGACAAAGCACCAGCAAATGACCACACTTAGATATGGGAATGTCACATACGGTCCTGAGCCTGAGGTATCATTAACCTTTAGGCACCATGCATCCTATATATAGGACAGGCATACCGCTAATCCCCAGAGTTCGCTTTTTATATATTCAGTCAACAAATATATATAATTAATTTTTTTTTAGACTTTCTCTCACCATTTTCGTTTATTCCTCCACAAACTGTCGTGTATTTCCTAATGTTACCCTTCTTGGTTCATAAAATATTCACATTCTACATAAATGGTGTGCTAAACTGCAAATGTCCAGCTCCAGGGCCAAAGGGTTAATGCAAGAAATGGGAATTTTGTAGGGTGGTTCATTTATGTTACTAGTTCACCAGGAATGGCCACAGTTCACTGCAATTTTGTATTCTTCAATTCTGGACTTGTATAAGTTCAGCACAGCACCATATCAGTGAATCATAATCTTTAACCTCTCAGAATAGTTGAGACCAAAGACACAAGACAGTTAAGCACATGGCACCATTTCACCATAAATCACATTGCAGCCACATTTACCCTTTATAAAACAGGTAGCTAAAAAATACAGACAGAACAGAATCTACAAGCCTCCTATGTTCATGTAATGGAGGACAAGTAAATGCAGTGCACATGCATTTGGTGTGCTGCTGACCTGACATTTCTGACAATGTTACTTTTACTGCTGTAAGTACAATATATGTGATGGTCCAATTTACTGACACTACCTACACACAACAGCAAGTTTGTTGTATTTGTCAGCAGCAAAATCAATCAAAAGAAAAACAGTTATGGTATAAAGAAGTCTCCTGTAAATCCCATCCCTTGTCCGTACCTCAGGGTTATGTGGTGATCTGCACCCTGGGTCATTGGAGGTGGCAACGGGTGTTGAGGGGTTACCTGTAGAGGGTTACTTTGACACATGCTGGGTAACAGGGATCTGGTCTACTGAAGCCAAGGTGGCTGGTATCGTGAGGAAAGCTGCATGACACTGGGGTAGTTAAAAGAAGTGTCGTAAACAATCCCCTTGGGGAACCAGGCCTCACCCCATTGTACATAGGCCTTCTGTGTGTGTGGGCTCTGTGGACGGTGACCATATGTTCTCCCGTTTTGCAGGACAGCTCCTTAATTGGGGACTTTGAGAGATATGAATGAATGAACAAACCTTTGGCTCTAGAAACACAGCATCTCTCTCCACAGGGGCCCCATTGGGAGACCATGGACAGGGGGCTACTTGACTAGGGACTTTGAGAGGAATACGAGATTTTATTAGATCTTGTGTATTGGGGATTCTTTGAAACATGTAAAATTCTGCTCTGGAAATGGGCATCTCTCTCCATATGCGTACCATTGGGTAACCTGAGGGGGGGGGGCTCGTTTACCGGAGACTTCAAGGCATGGAAGAGGGAGGGCTCTGGAAACAAATGTCTCTCTCTATGGGAGCTCTGTGAGGGGAATCTGGAGGGAAGGCTCCTTTACTGGGGACCCTGAAGGATATGCAAAGGAAGGCTCTGGATACAAACATCTCTCTCCATAGTGGCCCTGTTGCAGAACCTAGAGGAAGGCTTGTTTCACCAGGGTCGAGAGAGACAGCAAAACAGCATTCTGTAAATGAAGCATCTCTAAGGGAGCTCTGTGAGAGGAACCCAAAGGAAGGACTCCATTACTGGTAACTCTGAAAGCTACATTAAGACATGTCAGAGAAGGCTTTAGAAATTGAGCATCTCTCTCTTCATACAAGCCCCATGAGGGGAACCTAAAGGGAGGGCTCCTACACTGAGGACTCCAACAGACATGTATTGGAAGGCTTTGAAAATGGAGAGTTTCTTTTATAGGGTTCCACAAGGGGAACCTAAGGCATTTGCATGGGAGGGCTCGACCACTATGTTGTTGGGGTGGAACCTGTACTTAAAATATTTTTCTGTTATGCATAACTTAAGAAGGTTGTGGCCTTATTTTTAACCACAACCCTCTAGGGGGTTTGTCTCTGGGCTTGGGGAAGCTGAACCCTGAGGTTATTAGGAAAAGTTATCCAAGACAAAACCAGGCGTTTATTATGGTTGTAGAGAGAAAGGTAAGAGAATAATGGGGCACAATGGGCCTGCTTGTAAGAGGCCTATGTACATAAGATCCTTAGGGGCTCAAACTCATAACATATTCTATTCAATTCTGCGTTATGAAGAAAATTCATCTGGCTGAGGAAGGGGCCACAGCTGGAATGCTGTGAACACAGAGACCAACCATCTAGTTCCACAAGTTTGGGAATTTATAGAGCAGCTAAGAGACTACTAGCTTCTCAAGAATGGCTCTACTTCATAGAATTTGTTAAGTTATGCAGGGTTCAATTACAGAAATCTGAGCAACAAATTGGGAAGAATGTGAAATAAACTGATGGCATGTTTGCAGTAACTATTAGTATTTGTCCTAGGAACTAAAGAACCTGTTAAAACCCCATGTCAGGATAGTCAGTTCAGGTCTCAGATTTGAATCTGAGACCTTCCCATTACAAAGCATGAATATTAAACACCTGGAAGGGGAATTACAAGTGTGTGAGGTGAGGATGATGTTGATTGATTGATTGATTGATTGATGTGATTGGGTTTGAGACCTTACGGTCCTGATTTACTTAGGCCTTAATTGACGAGCCCTTTGTGCCCCATGAGGATGACGTTAATTGAAGTTTCATGACAATTATCTTCTTGTTCAAAACTTGTTAGCATGGGGGACAAGCACAAGTACAGTGCCTGTAAGGTTACATTTCATGGTATAAACTAAGACAACATAATTGAATTTACACTTTATTACACAAGGACAGGTTACATCTTAGCTATGATCATGGATCTGCAGTATTCACAAAACTACAAAACAACGGCAGTACAAATTCTGAGACTAAGTACCAATCATCCAATATTTCCCAATTTTCTTTTTTGTACTGTAAAACTCACTTTTAAGACAAGTGTTTCCATTTTTTCTGTTATCTAAACTTCACTGTTATACCTGACTGTAGTATTCCATCTTTTGTGTGTGTGTGTGTGTGTGTTGGGCGCACGTGCACATGCTGTACATGACACATCTCAAGCCTCTTAAATCAACATGTACATTAAAAGAAGTCAATATGTTTTCAGATAGAATCAGCCAAATGTCGTCTTTGTCCTCATGCAGACACATGGATCATGAGAAAAGAGACCAAAGAAAAACATGCAGATGTGTAACCACAAATTTAATAAAAATGACCAATCACATATGCTGACATACTGGCCAATCCTACAGGAAAATGTATCAACAAACCAAACAAAACAATATCTATATACATTTCCTAAATACAGCCAGGAGTCAAAGAGATCCAATTCCAAACCTTGTGAACACATTTGCTGCTCTTTGTATGGCAGTGTTCAGCAGAAATACAAAAAAATGGCAGTGGCTCAACTACTTATCGGGTCTTCCCTACATACGTCATCACAATAATAATAATAATAATAATTAATATTATAAAATAATGAAGCCTCCCACTGTAGTCCCCATAATGGAATGAAAATTACAGCTAACAGTTTACACAGTAACATCACTCTCACTGGCAGGTACAGTCACGCTTGTGTACTGGCACACAGAGGGAAGCTTTCTGTATGTACAATCGACCAATATATATTTTTATTTAAAAAAGGGGAAGAGCAACAAAATAAAAATTAACAAAGACCTTGCCAGACTTCGATGCTATGTTGCGCATTGTAATAAATAATGTGGCAGTGGTGGTAACATGACAGCCTCTAAACATCATCAATCATGTCTTGAGCAAGGTGTGTTACGTAACATAGGGTGGCAGCACTGTTAGCAGGCAGTATGTTACGGTTGGCAGTGATGATGCACATTAGTGAGGCCAGGACTGGCTGGCCATGTCTTGTGGGGGGGCATAGCCCGAGTTGAAACGTTCCCAGTTATGGCCCGAACGAAATCGTGGATGGTGGTGGAATCGGGGAGAAGGGGGTGGCAGTGACGTGTTCACCATATGTGGGGGAGGCACAGAGAAGTCAGGTGGGATGGGGGGTGTGTTCTTGTTGCTATGCCATTCCCAGTCCTTGCCCTTTGGGCGGAACTTGCTGCCCATCTTACCCCAGTGGCCTCCACCACTCCAGTTCTCTCGATGGAAGAACTTCTTCTTGAAGTGATGTTTGTGTTCCTGCAAGTCAGGGCGCTGGTATTTGAGTGGGACGGAAGGTGGTAATGGAGGTGGAGGAGGGCTGCTAGACTCTCCACTGGTTGCCAGGATGCTAGTTCCTGTAGAAACTGGACTGTAGGGCCCATCCAGTGGTGCAGGGCTGAAAGATGGGCCAACAGAAACAGGGAGGTGCTCATCAGCTGAGGACGATGGTGATGGTGTTCTAGGGGGGCCTGCAGTGTCATCTATCAGTGGAGCTTCTAAGATGGGGGGAGAATCACGTCCTACACAGTCAGGAGACGGTTTAGATGCAGGTGTCTTAAAGAGACGAGGCATCTTGGGTCCTGAGCTGTTCCCCCCTATTTCAGATGGGGAGCGCTTCTTGGCTGGGACTGGTGCTGGTGGTGGTGGAGGTGGGTCCCCATGACCAATGCCACTGTCAGGGCTTGTGTTGCAACTGGCAGCAGAGTCCCCACCACGGGGAGAGGCACCCTCGGTGCTGCGTCGTCTCTTGTCCAACTCAGTAGAAGCAAATGACATGAGACGGTCAAAGCCACTGCTGATCTTGTCCTGCCATTTATCCACCTTCCGCTGCCCTAACTCATCCTCGCCATCTGTCAACATACACAAGGATGAGTGCACATTCCCAGGGCAAGCCTTGGGTCTTCAAGCATAATGCCCAAACACATTCTGATAAAATGTTGATTGGAAGATGACATTAAACACTGTCACATACATTTTCGTTTCATCTGCACTGGCTTCAAACAACCCAGCTTTAAAATCAGTTCAAACAGCTCCAATAGAATTTTAGACTGAAGATCACAGTTTTCCAGCACGTGAGATCACGCAGTTGGGAGAACTTATCGGACCACTGTTTACTCATGGCCCCTGTTCCAGTCCTTTCTTCATTACCTCATGCACTATTGTCTCTCATTCAATGCATCCTTCTAGCCCGAAGATGGAGGTGGCAGCTTACTCTGAAATGTCAGTACTTACCTACTATATTGCAAAGCATTAATCTTGGAAGGCTGTGATCTTAATAATCACCACCATGAGGTCATTAAATCTCATTCACAACACAATTTACATTAAACCAGTTAGCAGCACATTAATGTGATCAAAGTTCCGTCAGCCACAGACTTTCTGAGACACCAACCAATGATGCAAGCCATTTATAACTACGAACACACCTATCGGGAGATGCAGTAGGATTCAAACCCCCAACCGTAAAACTACTAAACAAACATGCTGCTGCCACCTGTAGCAAGCCCATGCAACTACTGCAAACACTTCATAACAGCCATGTACTTTTAACATACCAAACTTATCCAAGTACCACACACTCCAAAAGTAAAAGTGACTCCAATTTGTTGAAAGGCAAAATTTGGAAACACATAAATAAACTGACTTATCAGTTTTATATACAATGATAACCATAACTCAAGTTACTGACATACTTACCACATACTGGTATGAAAACAATGTGATAAACACAATGTTGGCCATATCTTTGTGGCACACATTTTATTTGCTGTAATGGAAAGCACATTAAATCTACAAAAGCAACAGCCTTCATCACAGCACATTACTTTATCCTTCTGAAGTACGAGGTTTACCCAAACAATGTTTAAAACTGCAGCGCCTACTTCACAATAAACACAATGCATCTCTATTACAAAGACTAACTGTAGATGGTCTCTAGGAAAATATTCTCTGTTTATTGTGAGAATTATAGACAACACATAAATATCATGTGTGAAGAAAATGTACAGTATTTTATAAAGTTAAAGCTGGTGGTACAGGTACTCCTAAATTTTGTGACAGTTGTGATTACAAACAATTTGCATTGGGTGAGATCATATAAAGCAAAATTAATTTGCCTACAAGCATCAATTTCTTTTTATCTCTCACACTTTAAGAAACACATCCACTTTTTTTTATAGATCTATTAACAAAGTCATAAAAATTAAGAAGCACTGACTGCATGGTAGATGGTTTACTGAATGAATGAGTGGGTGCTTCTGGTCATCATACTGTAGGAGTTGGTATAAAAGGCAAAGCAGTCCCATTACAGGCCTGGACAGGCCCAGAGGGTTCCAGGAAGTTAAGGCTCCCAGATTTCGTGACAATGGCACAGGATGGTGGTAGGTTGTCAGCCTTATGCGCCGGCCGCCTTTACCCCCAGGAAATACTCCTGGTACTCATTTCTGTTAGAGGCTGAGTCGACCCCAGGGCCATAGTGCGATCGGAAGGTTTTTTTATGTCAATGAAAAATCCACTGACACCAGCTTGGATCGAACCAGCTACCTTCCGATTTGTAGCACAGCACCTTAACCACTGTCCTAACGCGGTCCCCACCTGTAGGAGTTGGTGTTTATGAAAATTCAATCATTGAAGGATCACTGTAATCCACTGAAGATGCGGAAACACAAATCTGCTGCAGTACAGAAGAGATTCATTTACTGTAGGGGTACAGAAATACTGCGTTTTTGCATTTATGGCCAATCAAACTGTGACAAGACACCAGAGGTATTTTACAGACCTGTTGGCTATGCATTTTATATGTAACTACCTTTATTCCTTCTCTGCCATTGACTTCTCACACATCAGCACGTAACAACAAGCCAAAATTTGACCACCCTTAATACTTCTTCACATTGCTTTGTATTAGTCATTTTTTTTCATGTTCTTGCAGAGATTCTTCAATTTTTTACTAAGCTGTTTTGCCGGATGTTCTTTGTCAATTCACAAAATGTTGTCATCATCATCTTTGTCAGCAGTATCTGTTTTAATGAGGCCAAGCTCTTGATGTACTACTTATTTTAATTCAACAGTTGACATGTCACCAACACCCATTTCCCTGATCCTGTTAAAACCAGTCTGCTTTGTCAAAGAAACAAACTGAATTTTAATTTAATAGAAGATGTACCTCATCATTGTCAGTAGCATCATTAATGAGGTATGGCAGCAATTGTTGCCACATACCATGCATATATTCAGCTAGCATTTCTCTTAATGCTTCCATGACAAATTATTTAAAGCTGTGGAGGCCATGCCTTTATTTGAATTAATGAAACCAAAATATTACTGGCATTAAATTTCTTTGCTACTTCTGATGGAAAATCATTCTTCAGTGCCTCACAAAAATTTCGAGTTTAATCCTTACAACTATGAGATCTGCATAACATTTTCTTTTGTTTGACTCTACACTGAAGTAACAAAGCAACTTCTCCACTGCTATCTTAGGTCTTATTTCTGATGCGCTACCAACACTAAATGGTGGCCAGGATAATGCAGTCATATATAGCGACTCCCTATAGTCTGAACAGTCCGTTGATTGCATCCCAGTGGAGGCCCACCCAGCCTCCTGTAAAGAGGTACTAGGTCTTTCCAAGGGGGTAAAGAGGTCAGGGTGTGGTACTGACCACCAACCCCTTTCCAGTGTTAAGACTGCAAATGGGTCAGAGCTATACCTCTGGCTCTTCTTTGTGCCTGTATTAGAATGTCACTGGGTGACCTGTACCCCTACTAGTGCTTTCACAACTAGCATTTATTTGTTTGGCTCATTACAAATATTCCTCCATGTTGATCACTAGATTCCTGTGGTACAAATTGCCACTTTTTTTTTTCACAGTACTGCATCGTATTTAACTACCATTTGAGATATAATAAGGTTCTTGATCTCTTTGCTCTTGAGTGTGCCTTAGCACTAGCTAGATCCTTTTTATCCTCACCACTCATCATTACAAAATTATTTACATGAACCAAAACACAACAATTCACAAGCATATTGGCATGTCAAAACAACATGGTGATAACAATGGAATAATGAGTGTTTCCCTTAAACCCTCAAACTAAGTGTACCAACACTAGCTACATGCAGAAAGATGTGCAACTGGGCTTAATTTTCCCCCCTCCTTCCCTCCCACCTTGCTTTCCTCCTGTTCCAGTCACACAATATTTATGGCCAGCTGAAATCTGAGAAGCCTCAAGGATGACTCAGGCTTAAAACGTGCACTGCAGGTTAACAAAACATCAGAAAAAGAACACATGTTACAATATAATTTAATGTGACTAAACACAAAAATCAATGAAGTCACTGTCTTCTTAAAAGCACACTAAATTAAATGCAGAATCTACTTTTAACACTACTCATACTCGACAAAATGATTCAACTTATGACATATCTCTACTCCCATTTTCCCTGCCTCTCTCAATCAAGAAGAGTTGATCACATATAACCGAAACTTAAATTTCAAAACTCTCACATAATGAGGATTGCCTGTATATACTAACCAAAGTTGTTTAGAGGGTTAACCTTACACTGCTGATCAGATAATGTCCTGCCTTACTTCTGTATGTCAATAAACACCACATTCTTTATTGCTGCAAAGCATACCGTGACATCAATAATCAATCCAGATTGAATTCATGTTATATAACATGAACATATTTCATACATGCTGGAACATACAGTAAAACTGAAGCCACAAGACCTCCTCCATCATATGACTGAAATAAATACCTAACTTCCTTACTCTGTGACAATGTGCTGCATGGCTAGGGCAGTCACAAGAGTGAAACAATGGTGGAATGGTGATTAGCAATGGAAAGGCGCCCCCCCCCCCCAAAAAAAATAAGTGCCACTGTGTCCACCACAAATCTCACTTGAAGACACCCAGCAACAAACCTGCCACTACGCTGTGACAAGCCAGCATCTGAACACCTAAGCTATGGCACTCCAATACACTACAGCGCAATCAGCAACACCCATCTAAGAATTGGAAATATGTAACACATCATCCTGAATTCTACTATCACATATCAGAGTACTGCACCATATAACTGTATATGCATCAGTAGTTTCCATGCACAAATAAAACACAGTACAACTAGAATCCAGGAAAAATGGACACAATTTCAGACTTTCTAAAGCCATACAGTTTCAAAAAAAAAAGAGAGAGAGAGAGACCTGTTGCACAGGTGTGAACATATCACACTGAGCTAAAATGTTTATCACTAACTTTAAACTTGTGTAGAACAATGGTTCTCACACCACAGTTTATATGGAAATGAAACAGTAATGAAAGGATAATATTAAAATGGGCCTTCAAGAAAGAGGGTGGGGTAGCATTAACTGGCTTCATTTGTCTCAGTGTTGGGACTGATGGCAGGCTCTTGTACACGCTGCAATAAACTTCATGTTGCATAGATGGAAGGAATTTTGACTACCTGAGCAAATTGTTGATCTAGAAAGATCATTCCACAGAGTCAATTTGGATATCCTGAGACCATGGTGGGGATAACAGAGTTTAAGGTTTTAACTTTCTGCCTACTGCTGCATTCCACACCAGCCTCCTCTGGTCTATGTCAAATAAAATGAAGCACTTGTCCTTAGCAAAGGTTGTCACTACAAACCGTTGTGTGAACAGACTGCTAGACACATGGATGGAAAGATGGTGACTACACTAGACGTGTGGTGGAAACCTAAGAGCTTCAGGGGTTTAATCTGTGGGATTTCTTCCATGGCCCCTATCCAGCAAAAGATTTCAGATGGTTTGGGGGTAGGAGAAGTTACAGCAACCACTGATATGGTTGGTGCCACTAAACTGACTCCCTCCACATCTCCACCTACCGTTACACTTCCACTCCAACATACTTCCCTATATTCTTATTCAGTGATCTAGCCACTCCATTCACACAGATGCTGGTAGTGAGAAACCTCCATTAGTGACAAGCATTCTGGTCTGGTTGACACAAGTCATAGGGAAATGAAGGGGCCTACAACATTTGACAGAAAGGGACAAGCCTAAGTGCTATTGTCTCCACTACCCATGAGATTTCTTGCTGTGGCCTCTGAACAGTATCATACACTTTCATAAGGAAAATAAATTGAGAAAAATGGTGCAAATCAAATATGTCACAACGATCAGGTGAAGCATGTGTGATGTAGTCCAAGACCATTACCATAAAATGTGTGACTGAAATTCTGCATTAATTGAAATATGCAGTTTTATACCAGTGCATGGGAACCAGTCAAAAGAAGCAGTAATGTGATTGCATCTCTCAGGCCTGTCCACCTCATTCCAACAACACATACATCAGAATAGAGCAATGATGCTCCACTGAAACTTTGAAATGTTATTTTAGAGCAACATGCATGTAGCTTGTAACTCAGAAAGCTATAAAGTACTTGTCAAATCCACCAGCAAATTCTGTCTGAACCTGCAGCATTCATAAACAATTCTCTCAGAACATTTATGATTTGAGGTTTACTTGACATTGATGTCTATTCAGCTTCATGATGTGGTCTTTACCATTGCTTTGGAGGAACATATTGCTTCCCTTTTCAAGGTGAAAGTGAGCCAACTTTCAAAACAGGGTGCCAATGGGAGGAAGCATGGGTCATGACAGATAGCCACCAGTCATGAACAGCAACTCTGCCAGGAGAGAAGACAGGATGAGTAACAAGAGCCCTTATCAGGGCCATAAAAGGAAGAGAAGGAATGGCCCTTATATGAATCATCAGCATTAATGACATGGTGACTAAACAGTGCCATAACCCCACACACAAAACAGTCTCAAAATCTTGCCAGTCAATCATTACCATCAACACCACACATATGATTGCTGTGGGAAGGGTGAATGGACACATAAGTCTAAAGTAAGGACTGCTATTTATTCCGGTTAACCTTCCAAAGCAGATTATTTCATAGGGTAAGATGGGACCGGTCATGTAGCATAAGAAATCGACAGTGGGCATCTGCTTCTGTGTGCATGTGGAATATGAGAAGCATCCAGCTTCCTGCTCAGTATATAGTGTTGACCGTACAATTTTGGGTAAAGTGGCCAGAGCATTAAGTTGTCCATTTAAGTGAGGTGCATAGTGATCCGAGGTGCAGGCCAAGATACTTACCGGTTGAGCTGATGTGCCTAACTGATCGAGCCTACTGACTACAGTGCCTATGAGTGCACCTGCCCCTCCACAACATTGTGCTGCCTAGAGATGCAAAGCAGAATTACTCATCACAACAACAACAACAACAACAACAACAACAACAACATCAACAACAACAACAACAACAACAACATGGTTCTCTCCCATCCCCACCTGCCCAATGCACTTCTCCAAGAAGGGTCATTCCAAATCCGAAGAACTCTCAAATTTGTGATGTATGAAAATTTCACAATTATCTGCAACATTTTAGGCTAAAAGGTGTAACATGCAAACAAACGGTTTACCAAATACTCTCTTAACCTTTACCACACTACTGAGATCCTTCATGTGTGCAGTCCAACAGGCATAGTGTCACATTTTTTAAATACAAACACCATTATCCCATGTTAAAACAGGCCTGTCAACACCCACAACAGGAGAGTATTGAAATCCACTATTAGCTCAGGAAATGGAAGTGACAGAATGGTTATGATGTTGACACCGACAGAAGAGTGTGTCTGTGACCTGTTCAACCCTTGGGTGCCTGAATTAAATGCCTCGTGTGATATGCAGAAGACCAGAATTCAAACTGCAGGATTAATTTTTTTTGCATCCATGTTCTTACAAAACAAAACACATTTCATGAAACTGAAGTTCTGAGTGTTAGTCTTAATTATGAAACTGTCACGTACCCTTGGTGTGCCAACCTCCTATTACATTCTGCACACTGAGTCTCACGCTACTCTCTCTCAAATGTGAATCAAATGTAATTCAGCTGCTTTTCTCTTGTCATTAAAGGTGCTGACTTTCACATGGGATACAACACAGTTTGGAACAAATTTTTACTTTTTTCTCTCACCTCAAAATGTGGATTTAGTTGAAGTTTCTACATGTGATACCGCTACATGCTTTGCTATCAGTCAAACAGAAACTAAAAGGAAAAACTACAATCATAATGGCAATCAAACAGTAATGACACCATCCTAGCAACTCCATGAACTTCTCTTACAGATCATATTACAGTTGGTTTCCATGATGTGGCCCACACATGATCAAACAATCTGTGCAACAAAGGTTGTTGTAAAAGAGAACAGTCTGGTCTTAGATGCTATGCAACAGTGTGGCATGATCAAGTCGTCTGTTTGAAAAACAGCCATAATTATTTCCAATAATTCACCAAGAGTGGAAGGGAACATACATAAATAAAGTCTGTTGGTCTAGCAGCACAGACATTTCCACTTCCCTAAGGAGGTTGTCAAATCTGAAATCTAACCTTTCCTTCAACCACCCCTTCATCCATGTTATCTGGTTCTGCTTGCGATTGTCTGGTTGTATTGTTCTCCAAATATAAGAAATAATGACTGGTAAACATGCTGCTTCAGACATACTTCCATGACCACAAGCTAACTACAACAGCTGTTTGCACAACCCGTTGCAACATGTGTGGAGAGAACAGCACCAGGCCTAAGTTTTCTGCTCCCCCCTCTCCCCCAATCAAGACTTTTATTCACACTTGCCTGCACTATGCATCAATTCTTTGTGCACAAAATTTAGGAACATGAAATGCAAAAAATTTGCAACAATGACTTTGCAAAGAACCCTGAAAGCTGAAATTCCACCCCAGGCACGTGTTTGCTTGGCTGACATCTTCAGCTGGCCCTGTGTGTCTACTCAATACACTGCTGTATAACAGCCTCCTGTGCAATATTTGCTTGTGCTTGGGCCCTAATATGTATTCTGAATGAAGGCATCACGATGTGCTTGAAAATCAATTAGTATTACACAAACGTACGTCAGCACAATGTTTATTCTAGAGTAAGGCTACATGTTTCGACTAGATGTTAGTCATCTTCAGGCCCCTACAATTTAGTTACCAGATGCTTTGTCCACTTCTGGATCCCATAGTGTTTACATGTGGACTACTTATTAGCTAAAGCTTTCTAGAAAAGTTATAACTATAGAGCATGTTCTTTGCAGGCTGTGTTTAAGCATGAAACCACTAAAGCATAAAATTCCTTCCTTTTTAGTGCGCTGATGTTCACCGGATATTCAACTGTGGGATGCCGTTGTTGTATTACAGTTGGTGTTGGGATGTTTCTGCTTTCCTTATTTATTATGGATAGTTGTGTTAGTTTTCTGGTATCGCCTCCTGGAGTGTTTGCGCGGTAATGTAT
>Ga0136643_10009995_pt1 | contig 13985 bp, 8 predicted proteins | sample TergutLab28metaG_FD_96883 | JGI IMG/M metagenome (GOLD analysis project Ga0136643, IMG submission 96883) | Labiotermes labralis P1 segment gut microbial communities from Petit-Saut dam, French Guiana - Lab288 P1 (version 3) (version 3) | ecosystem: Host-associated > Arthropoda: Insects >... | reverse complement strand
TTGGAACCGCAAGAAGCCCCCACTTTTCTCAGGCCATTATCTCCGTAACCGTTCAACTTTGGATATAGGTGTTTTGGGTTATATCAGTATACCTTAACATAAGGAACACTCTCCCGAAGTCTGGCACATTCCTCCTGGGACACCCTGTATTTATTTTCATAATTCTGGAAGAATACACAGTGGGCAAAGTCCAAAAATATACAGCACTATAAGTGGAGGTTTCTGTCTAAAATAATCTTTATTCCATTGACTTACTTATTAAGCTCCTTAGTGACTACAGATATCTCACACTCAGTCTTTCCATCAAGTCCAAGAAGTAGTTTAAGAACAAATATGATATATGCCATTGCACGACCCTCATAATTGAGAAAGTGTGTGCGCGACTTGTTGAATTTCATAGGTGGTGGTGAAAATGTCATTACACGCTCCACATATTTCACAATCTCAGCTACAAGAAGTTCAAAACAATCCATTAATTAGAGTATGTAAAACAATGAGCATGAACAAACTGGGAGGGGAATGAAAACATGCACACATGTTAATCCATTTAACAAACCAACTTTACGTGCACCAAAATGTATACATGTCAGATGTTAGTAGTCTCCTACATGTTTAGGCATGTCAAAGGTGCCATCATCAGGGAGTCCACTCAGTAGCTAATGTAACGCCTTCAAATAGTCTGGACCATTTTGAGGGCATTAGCAGTAGCTACTGAGTGGACTCCATGATGATGACACCCTTGACATTCCTAAAAATGTAGGAGACTACTAACGCCTCACATGTATACATTTTGTTGCATGTAAAGTTGGCTCTTTAAATTAATTTCTATACAATGCACGGCACACACAACATTAAAATTCAGGCATGTCCACAAACAAAGAAACAAACATCTCTGCATTAACTTGTACATGTGGTCCACTTACATTTACAGCAACAACAGATCAAGGACATAAATACTAATTTTCACAGACTGGAGAACTGATTATATATGTAAAATTATGTTTCCCCACACACAGCACTGATTTCATGTGCTGCCCTCTTGCATTGAAAGGACTTAGTATTAAGACCTTGCACCAGTGAAAACAAATGTGCAAAAAATAATGTGGGAAGGTTTCCAAATTCCACAGTATCATGTTTACTCAACTGCAAGCCAACCTTTTTATCCAGTTTTTCACTGTGCAGAAATTCCCATCAGCGTAGAAACAGTGTCAATCATAGGTGGTCACTCTAGAATGCAAAAATACTTACCAACCTAACATTAATGGAATATTTTACAAAGAAAGATCACTACGCATACATTCTACATATTCTGCAAATAAGACTGGTTGAGTCTCTGTGCTTCTCAGAATAACCAACTGTAGATGCATGCAGCTAAATATAGCTGCACTTTAAACAACACAGCCGGTAACAGAATAACTGCATAAGATTCAAAACAAATAAAAATGTATGCAACATCTTCACACCCTATTTAAGGTATAGGTCAATTCTGGCTTAAGCAGCTGGATTCTAAAACACATGTAGCAGGACTGCTAAGTGCCAAAAATCCAATACATACATTTTCTTTGTGTATGTAAAATCCAGTGTTGGCTTACATTTGGTTTCTCTTACAGATGAGTAAATAAGGTATATGCTTAATCAATGTGCAGATTTGTGTCACAAACACAGAAGTGTGAATTGCATATTCCAATTTGGGGTACATTATTCAACACTATTACTGCTAAAATCATTTTCTTATGATGACTGAACATATTTTGGTCCTCCATAGGGACACTGTCCACAGCATGCAAGATGTGAAAGGTCAGTACGTTAAAATTAAAATTGTTGTTATACTGCTTCAAATACATCCCCATTGGTCTTAAAATTAACTGTATTACAAATGATGGAACTTCATTATCCTGAGAAGGACTGGCTCAGTCTTTACTGATGGTTCTCAGGCAGACGTAGCAAACACAGCTTGAGCAGGAATACACTGCAAGCTCTTCTCACAGTATGGTACTGTTGGTGTAAACAAATCAAATTTCGGTGGAGAAACAGAGGCAATCTACCTGGCCTTACAACAGCTCCTATACAGACTTCAAGCATTTGAAAAAGCAGTCATCCTAGTGGACTCATAAGCAGCTATTCAGGCAGTTTCTTCCACCAGTCAGCCAAAATCGAAGAAGATAAATGACATAAAACAGGCCCTCAAACATCTCCAGGCTTTCAAGAAAATAGTCTTATTCCAGTGAGTTCCCTCCCATGTTAAACTGGAAGGCAACAAGGCAGCAGATAAACTAGCCAATTACATACTAAAGAAACACCTTTACAAGCCGAGCCACTGAAAAAAATCTTGAATCACAAAATAGCTACAAAGTACAAACAAGAAGCCGAAAAGCTGGCCACAACAAAGAAATGGATATCCACAAAATCTGAGCAGAATACAACGGCAAACATAGGAAGGAAGTGGTAGTAAACTTTAGACTCAAGACAGGGCATGACTGTCTAGCAGCTCATTTAAGAAAGACTGGCATATATGAATCTAGTGAGTGCATAATATGCCAAATGCCAGACTCCACTATGGACATGGAACAGCTGCTACATTGCCCTAATCTTGACACCGACCAACAAGTGCTCAAGAACACCATCAAACTCTACTGGGATGCCACAGCGATGCTGAGATAACTTCTCCACCATCTGCCAAAGGAAAACATATAGCTGCAAATAATTAAAAAGATAAAGATTAAGTTGTCATGTGCTTCATTTATAATTGTTTTAAAATTTTATTTCCTTCTGCTACACAAAAAAATGGCTTTTAAAATTCTTACATGCTGAGCATGTTTCTGTTTGTCCCTTGTAAGTGACTCTCTGACTCTGACTGCTATTTTATTTATGTCCTTTGTACAGCACCCAGTTCACTATCTTCTATCATTTTCATCAAAGTTGATCTGTCTCATGGTATTGTGCCCTGATAAAAGCAGGTTATAAACTTTCCATCTGACAGTGTACTGATTCCTCAAAATCTGCCCATGTTCCATGCCTTGGGAACTGCCTATCACCACCTGTTGAGGGTCTTCTCTTGCACCCAGAATAGCATGATAGATTCTGACTTCCCACCTTAAACTTCTGTAGGTGGACAAAGAGAAATCAGAAGCACAGTCAAGCTCTGACGTAAAGCAAGAGAAATTTTCTCAGGTGAAATGAAGTTTTCCGGTCAGCAATGTTGAAGCTGTCGTACAAAATACTACTATACTTAGTACCAAACAGTACTACTTTGCATTTATTGGTGATTCATATGTAAATTTTTAGATGTGGTGCACACCATCTCAGATTACCACACTCCCAGACTACTGCCCTTGTGTCTGATCAGTGTTTCTCATTCCCGATCATGCACATACCTATCCAATTAATCTTTTACCACCTTTAGATCAGTTTCCTTTCATTCCACCTCCTCTTACCTAAATTACTGAGTCCCCTCTGCTCATCCCCCCCATCTTGTTTTCCAGGGTGACACATTCTACACATTTCTCTCCATTGATTGGTCAGACAAAGAAGGAGGGTCTACTTTTGTTGGCTGAACAATTAAAAAAAAAATTATATAATTCTGATAGGTTAAACGTAATTATGTTTTATGTGGGAACAAAACACCGACACAAACCATAGCTAAAAAGTCACAAGTGCTTGTACTAAGGTTAAATCCATAAATCTGTCAACACCAACACAATGCCATACTAAACTCCCAAATATCTGGTTTTTACAGTAGTTTCAAAGCTGTCATGACTGGATGGACATGGGTGAAATATGAGAGGACTGAGGGCCATAAAGTCCTTCCCAATTTAGGGTGCAGACACAAAAAACGAAGACAAAAAGTGTTCCTCTTCCTCATGTAGAGGGTTGCTCCAGCTGGGACTCCCAACTCAATCAATGTTCGGCTATGTCTTGCATGTCATTACGACCACCTACCCCAAGTACTTACAATATAAAAAATATAAAATATGAAATACAAACCTGGTAGCTGTAATTCTTCAATATATCTTTTTGCCAGACATAGCAAATCAGGTGCTGGCAAATGAGTAATATTTAAATACAAAGCCAATTTTTTTGCCACGTTGTATAGGGCAGAATATGTAGGTTTTTTTGTACAGGGACCAAAGGTTACAAGATCATGACCTCTGAGTTTCACATCATTTGGAAAGAAATGAGTCACTTCATAGAACGACAGTTCACCCTCTTCCACCCACCTGTTAAAAACACAGATAATAAAAATCTGAAATTAGGCTTACCACTTCCAACAGTACGCATGTTACATTTCACACATATATAAAAGTGACCAAACAGTATGAACCCACAGGCATGCTCTAACTTTACTCAGCTGAACACACACTTCTACTGAATTTTAAAATGTCTATCACGTGCTACTGTCTTTGGTTACTTGGTGAACCTAATGTGAGATTGGTTTAAGCTTATGAAATACAACATAGTCAGCTGCACTTCTTGCCACTATGACATAACAAGAAAGGAAAAGGGACATCTAACCACTGGACAACTTTCAGTAATTCCTAATATATCAGAAATGCTGATGATAGTGACCATGATCAATCAGAGCATGGCTTGTCAAACATCTTGAAACAATCTGGGATGCACAGACACAAAGCCTAAAGTTCACAGACCATATATTACCATTGCATATTATAAGCCCATGTTTTGATAGTATGTACCCATCCTTAGAGCATGAAGCTTACATCCATACTATTTATGGCAGGGCTCAACAAATCTCAGGTGCCAGGTCTGTCACAGAGCAGCAAACTGCCAATTGATTGGCAATCTCAACACCAGAGGTTTTGTTTCCTGTTCTCATTGCCTTACTACATGTTTGTGCAGATCATAAGGACTTTATTTTGGAAACAAACTTTACTGTGCTTTTGAAATCTTCCACCAAAGTTCAATGGAGGAAATTTTTGTGAATATAATAACACCTTACACTTTTGGTGCAGTGCAATATTCTGATACAGCCTTTATTCACGTGCTAAAAAATGGTGAAAGTCTGTTGTAACAAGTATAGTAGAACTCCACTTATCCAGATTAATTGGGATGGTGAGCCATCCAGACATGCAGAAAATCTGGATAAGTGGATTTTTCTTTGAAAATAGGCTACACTGGTAATTTGAAGTTTGGCTGTTACTGCTTTACCCGCATCTAAACTTTTCAACCACACCTGATATGAAGTTCTAGAAGCCATAATACTGTACTGCACTTGATCCGATAACCGGTAATTTCAAGGCAAGTGAGTTTTGTAGAATTCTGGACAAATTTGCCCAAAGGGTCAAGCAGATACGGATAATTGGCGATCTGGATAACAAGCATCCAGATAAGTGGAGTTCTACTGTATTTATAATAGCATCAAAAAAATTGTTATAGTAGACTTGCAAATGGTGACATACATGCTACACCTGAAATGAAACAGGGTGCTTTTACAAGTGCTCTTCATATATAAAAACTGTAAAAGCAATGTTCACTTGCGCTTAAGAAGACATTACTCAACAATGACATGCACCACAGCCTTATTCCACCCAGGAAATGACTCAGCAGACTCCACTCTATCTACACAGAGTGGTAACAGTTTATGCTAGCAGCAGTAGTACCTTCTGCAGTCAGCCCAGATATCATTCGATGGCACCCTGTGTTTGTTTTATCTCTGTGTTTTATTCAATTGAATATCCTGTCTTACCTCAATATATCACTGAGCTGTATATCATCCTGTAAAATCTGCAGTGCTATATACAGGATGGCCAATAACTTGACACGTGAAAGGACAAATGGATTTGATGATTTCACAACTTTGCTAGCACTTCTGTTCCGATTCATGATTCGACCGCCTGGAAAGGCTCCATATTTTTTTTGATGCTGAGAATGTAGTTTACGTGCTTCAAATGAGAATGAAAGTCTGTCAAATAAAATTATTATTGTTATAATAAAACACTGAATTTACATTGTTCCTATATATTCTTATATTTTGTCTCAACTTTCCACATGTTTGCAGTGAATGACACTAATCATATCTACTATACTTCCACTAAATCACATTATTATTATGTACAAACAACTCTACATTATAAGTAATACTGATGTTTTTTCCGCACCTTGGAAACGTGGTACACGTCTCATCATCTGCCTTCACCTGTCCCCTAGACGATGTCTCCAGGCTCCTCATACTTTCATCAAAATCACTCATTGCATGTTTTGACAGTTGGGCATCTTTTTCATATTCTTCCTCAAAAAGTGCTCTCTGTACATTGGAAACAACAGACATAGCTTTAAGCTACACAGAAAATAGTAACCTAATAGTATATCAAATGAAAGCATATGGGTGGGTTGAATTGGTCCAGCAGCATGATACATCTCGAAAACCATTCAACAGATTGCAATGAAATTTGATTCTGGGAGTATATGGACTGACATAAAACATAAGAAACAGAATAAAAAAACTGGGTGGGCTAGGATAGCATAGTCAGTACAGCAACTCACTACGGGCTGGATGATCCGGAGATAAAATTACAGTATGGGGTGAGATTTTCCGCACCTGTCCAGACTGACCCTGGGGCCCACAGTCTCCTACATAATGGATATCGGGTCTTTCCCTGGGGGTAAAGCAGCTGGGGCATGGCTATGACCACCCACCCCCATCTAGCACCAATGTTAAGGAAAAAGTAGAGCTTTACCTCTACTTCCCTTCTGGGCTTTCGTGGCCTGTTCTAGGATGAACTTTATAAAAAAAACTGGAGGAAGAGAAGACAGTGATTGGCAGTATACAGTAAAAGCTGTCATGTGAATTTACTTGTAGTTCGTACAGGTCCAATACAATTCTTACAATCTTACATGACGTTCAGGTCATAAAAATGCTCATTATACATAAAGAACTGTACATAACAAAAATACATCTCTCATTTTAATACCTATAACTTTCATTTGTAACACTGAAATGGAGTGAATATTTTTAATACAATATAAGGAAAAAAACCTTCTGGCAGTGCAGTACAAGTTCTGTTGTATTTGCAGCAACCAATTCATAGCTGCAATGAATGAGTATCAAGATGGATGATACATGCAAAACTGAAAAGAATACATTTGGAAATGTCACACACCTCCCCAATCTTCCTCAGTCTGCAAATTTTCTTGTGTCTTGCAAGCTGTCAGTATATGGCAGCAGCAAAGAGGTGAAAATGAATGCTAAGTGTGCATCACCATATATTTCAGAAAACATCAACCCTTCCACTACCTTCACAGTTCTAGCTTTGCAAGGTATCAAGCATCCACAATAGTTAATGTTCTTTATTTGGCTGTCGCAACAACAGCAGGCTGCACCAAACATTACACTGGCTGTGCCAAATGTATTACAACCTGGGAACTTGGGACGACAGCTCTCAAGACACATGGTGAGTGATTGATTGATTAGCAATTGGGTTCGAGACCCTACAGTCCCAATGCACCTAGGAATTAATTGACGGGCCTTTTGTGCCCCATATTGATTTATGGGTGCCCTGTTACTTTGCTAAAGTTGCAGGTGGCCTGCATACTTATACGCTTGATGTCCTATGGTTCCAAGAAGAAGGAGCCCAGATACATGTGTCTGTGTGAAGCCAAAGCTTCACATTCACAAAGAACATGGGGCAAGGTTTCTTCCTCTGCTCTGCACCTCCTACACAGTGGACTGTTTTAGGTGAAAATGTCTCCTCAGGGTATTACGCCCAGTGAGAAGACCAGTAACAGCCCTGGATTGTGTAAGGACAGAAACCTAGCCTTGGCACCCAGACAGGGTCCCAAAATTAGGTCTTAAGTCTGTCTTGGGGTGTCACCAAGACCTTGCTACCCTGCCCATTGCTAGTTAACCAACCAACGTCTAATACTTCTTTGTATATTTTGGCTAGAGACTTCCAAGGCTGGATCAGGTCCATGAAACCTTAGAACAGAGCCATCCCTTGCAAGCTCATCGGCAATCTCATTTCCTCATACTCCAGCACGTCCAGGGACCCAGTACAGCCCCACTGCAAGCTGGGTAGAGATATCATTCAATGTCTTTTGGCACTGTTGGACCAATGGAGACATTGTTCTGACAGCCTGGAGAGCTTTCAAAGCCGCATGATCACATGGTGATTACTGTATGTGGCATTCAGTGACTGAGAATATTTATTAAAAGATACTACTGTATGGTATGACACATCTGTAACAAACCAAAATATCATACTACAAAACAAAGTCATATCTCATGCCATACTTTATATTTACGACGATTAAGCTTAGCCGAGTGTTCATCCGTGCAACTGGAGATTACTGATGGAGCAGTCACAGCTCTCTCTGGTATGGTTCTCTTGAATGCCTTCATTCCATACCGCCTTCTCTCCTCAACATCACAGCCGTATACCAATTTTGCATCTCTAGAAGAAATTATGAAATCGAAATTCATTTTATAACATAATCTGAGACTGCGGTATGTGTTCAAATCATGAGGCACACTTTTACATCTGTGCAAGTATGTGGAGGACAATTAGTCATTTGAAGCATGAAATCACAGTGAAACCTCACAGGAGTAAAGGCAGCAGCAATGATGATAATGACTATGATGGACCAGCAAGAACATAACCATAAGGTTTTCTAACTTCCACACAAAGCAACAAAAATTCATACAATTTTTTTTTTGTTAAAAAATTAAATACGTCATATATTACCTGGGATGGTAGTTAATTCCTAGCTTCGGCAGTCTTGGATGCTTCTTTGATGTAAAAGCTACCTCAAGCTTCTTGAGGTATGTAGCCCATAATTGTAGTACTACTATTTTAACTTTCTTTTGGGCTCCCAGGCCTATCAATTCATCCACTAAACCTTTCAGTATAAAGTTATAATACTCCCATGATGTCCATCCATTTGAATCATCTAAAAGGAAAACGGTCAGTCAGTAACAAATGATAATGTTGTATGGATCATCAGGCATAATATTAAAGTCAACATTCAAACTGAGTAATAAGGAGGGCATAAGAGTTCTATATATTTCAGTATGATCATGAATAAAAACAAGTTTAAGTTCATGCGTTTTCAGGATTTCATGGTGGGGATTGCTCAAATGATAGTCTTCTGAGTAATTACACTGCGTACGATTGCAAGCTTGTTCCACCATTGTGGATGAACATGCTGTCTCCATCCTCAGAGTTACATTATGACTTACAGCCAGTTAGTCAGTCAGTCATTCCACCTTTGCACTGTGCCCTTCACACACTTCAATCTCTGTAGTGGACAAGTGTTGTATTGTGCTGCAGCAACCTCTGAAAAGGTTGCAGATCTGTCCACTGTCAGAAGTCACCATCTTTGTTTGTTGTACATCTTTAAATATTTACTGATTACGTCGTAAGCAACAGGCTTAGGATAAGGACTGGTGCTGCGCTCTTCTGAATGCAGCAATGAACCTACAGATCCCAATACATGCGTGGCATTTTTCAACTAGCTGAGGGCCTGTTAGCTTCTCAGGAACAAATCTGTTCAATGGAGTTAGTTTGTGGTAGTCTATATACATATCTTTTAGAGCTTAACTCTCTTAGTGCTGGGTGGCCTATCTGTGGGGTACCAGTGTCTTGCAAGTTATGCTACCAGGTGATCTATTGGCCACCATTTTAGTTGCGTTAAGTTTCCACCTCAACCATGAATCTACAGGAGCAATGACATAATTGAGCAGCATCACTGTTTTACTCACCACCCATTTTAATATTTCTCTATTTCAACATGTTATCAATTTTTAGCAAAACCTAACCTAACCTAACCTCACAGCCTGGCACTAATAGTTATGTTGTAAGATGTACAAAAACCAAACTGGCTTACATCCGCAAGTTTCTTTCTTCAGTGTACATTTGGGCTATTTTTAAAATTATCTTCCTGAAAAGCTTGCTCATTGTGCACAAGGAGGAAAATTATGGTCCTTGTTGACTTTAGACAAGGTCATTATTTTTGCTTCCCTCCAGGACACTGAAATGTGACTGCAAAATATAATAACTAAGAAAATGTTTGAGTGTACCAAAGGTCTCTTGGAAGGTGACTGAGGCATTTGTTTTTAAGTGAGCAATTTGACAGGCCTTTCCCATTTGGCTTTAGTATGTCCCGGGGTTTCATTCTTGTGGGGGGCTGCTATTTACAGCTTTGGGCTCAGCTTGGGCTGTAGCCTCCACCCACCATTCATAGTCTTTGTCACACTGGTCACCAAATGTAAACTGGTCTTTCAAACATCAGCAATCACTGCCTTCCTCTGAGTCAAGTTCTCATGATTTTAATGAACCAGTTAACTGCAGTTTTACATGCTGGATTCAGTATTACAGGCCACACTTTTCTTAGCCTCAGTATCTACTTTAGCAAGTGATCTAAACCAGGCAGATCAAGATGTAGGTCTAAAAGTGTAATTTTACTTGCTGCCAACCTACATGCTGGGGCTACAGAAGTTCATGCATAGCCTTATATACGTCTTACCTGACCTAGTTTGGATTCTAGTGTAAGGCTCTGAAAGATTCCCACAGAGTGAATTTTTCTATAATCCCTCAACCTAACATAATCCAATATGTGAAAAATGACTAATAGTTGATCTGAGTCCAGACCACAAGAGACAATGACATCTTACAATCACACATTTTGACAAATGACAGTGTTGAGCTTATCAGTATTCCATGCTAGAGAGTAATGAGTTGGACACTGCACTGCTGAAGTTTTAAAATCACTCACATCCAACAAATCTCACAGTTGGACAAGTCTTGCTCTCAGTTGTTCCACTTACACCTTGCTTGACTTAACTATTTCTGCAGGTTTCCAGCTCTCCTCTAGATACAGCTCTTTGCAGCAGGTTCTTCAGATCGCGTAACACTGCTGCATCTATTCTCTGCAGTGCACTGAAAGACCTCTTCCCTGCACAGAGTTTGCACAGGTTTTCCCATTCTTGCATTGTACTGTTCATTATCTCAGTCCATTCATTGCTCTCTTGCTCTTTGACGGTGTAATGCCCACAAGAATGGCAATGTTACCTCTCACATTATACAAGTATTTTATCATAAAATCAGAATTCAAGTTTGTGTATCCAGCAATTATGAGGAGAAAATAAGTAGATTATACAGGAAGCATGCAGGGACAGTAGGCAATCAGAGGTACACAATGGTATGAGCAAACAGGCCTTGTACTAAGTGAACAGGAATTGAGGGATAACAGTAACTGACCCTTCACTGGTAACCAGCAGCATCAACCATTATTTCTACACGATCATCAAACCACACTTTCCCATGGAAAAAGAGAAAAAATGTGAATGTCACAGACAATAATACCCTATCACTAACCACATACTGTAATACACACCAGGCCAAACTATCTTCGGTGCAGTAACTGAAGTGGTAAATTTCCTTTATAGCAAATTGGTTTTTTTAAAGATATGGTGTTATATAAGCATTTTTTAAAATTAAAAAGTCCCCACAGTCAAAAACATTTGAGCAACACTGGACAGTCCCAATTTATATGCCAGCGTATCTTCAAAACAAAGATACAGAGAAGAAATAAAATGGAACTAACAATCCCAAACACTAAGAAGATAAGAAGTATCATAACATGAGAAATCAAGATTAACAAAGAAAAAAAAAAAGTATCTTATTTCACTTTTAATAATGCTTATTAACAATTAAATCACCCTTGTGCTCACTGACAACAGTCTGTACAGCATCCTACAAGCAGTTGTGACATATCATAAGGGTGTATATAAATATGGTTATCAACAGGCAACAACATAATGCACTGCACATGTTATTTCTCACAGGCCAGATTCTTTCTGCTATTTTAGAATGCTGTCACAGAATCTCCTGCAAACATATTTTAACCTATACTGGTGTTTACTGATTTTCTAATGAGTCAGGAAAAACAATGAAAAGTTATGCAACATCAAAAATTTATTATTTTTAAAAATGGGTGATCTGGGTAATGACAGTGTGTAGTCTGGTCAGTGGGAACCAATATTTCAGAGAAACATGGTGCCTTCATCTTCAGGGTAGTGTTCTGCTTCCATTGTTGGGGTAGAAGTCTTCTACACTGAGGTATGTTTGTTTGACCCTTTGGTGTCAGAATTAAATTTGTGGTCGAAAGGGGTCATGAGGAAAAATTCCAATAAAAAAATTATTCTCACATTATTGCAGAGACAGCAACGTGCTATATATTAGCTCAGGGCTGTGCAGAAAGTGCCATAATCGACACATAATGAGCAATGATTACAGCTGTCCTTCAATTTGCTGAATGTGGCACTGTGTGACAACTACAGTTGTCATTACACACCAAAGGGTTAAATGCTGGTACCAAATAGCACACTGCAAGGTTTCATAACCCAGAAAACAACTCTATGAGTCTTTACAAATATGCAAAACGTACATATCAAATTAAAAGAAGTTTAAAGCATTTAGAATACTGTACTATTGTCATTGTGCAGAATCATACTTTCTGTAGTCATACACACAATATACTCACCAGACTTCTCTTTTTCTGTATTAGTATTATTATTTTTAGCTCTTGTACTTGCTCTTGTAGTACTGTACAACTCATGAGCATGTTCACGAACTTCCTGAAAAGGTACAGAATTATCCAGTTCTTGATAGAGAGAAGTTAATTTTAAATTGCATACTCACTTCAACAATCTATAAGCCACACATACAGACTATTTTCCATCAGTCACATGACGGATAAACAGATGCAACATGCATTCTGTCTAGTGGTGGAGCTTGGTTTAATAGCAGTGGACAAGTAAACTCACAGGATAACAGATAATCATCTGCATAAAATCCCATGTTAATCTACAAAGTGTCACTGCATGACATTAAAAGTGACGTGTGGTGTGCTATGAGTGCAACCAGGATTACTGACCACATTAACGGCAAATTGGAATAACAGCAACAGACACACTACCTACTGCCAAGCAAAGCAGTCTGTGAAGTGAACAGTATAGGGCATATAAAGTAGGTATCCTGTTGTATCACCTACAAATATGACAGGTAAGGAGACTGTGTTGGTGCCAGGTTATTAATATACAACAGAAACAAGAGAAGGCATGAGGGACTCCATGTTGAACTCACCCAATAGGGAATAAACATTATCATGCATGCTGGGACACTTTTTAAACATATCTGTTCTCAGTTTCTAAGACAACGTATTACTGAAATCATTTGCAGCATTTTCATCTTGAACCAAGTCATTAATATGTCGCTAAAAAAAACAGTTGACAACTCAGCAAGATCACACCATATTCCTGACATACAATTTTTACTACTGAATGCACTTAATATTTAGACTTGTCCTATATCCAGTAGGTTTTTCAACCTCTTAGGATTAATTTGAATTTACATTTACATTACATACATTTCATGGATCCACCATACACACAGCCCACATGGTTTAGGATATGAAACATGTCATTATTACAGAGTATGATTGCACAGCAATTGTGTCATGTTGAAACATACAAAAAAATCCCACATGACATAAAATAACACTTGAATACAAGACAAACACACACAAAAATCATGCATGACATAAAACGGTATACACGTCGAATATACAATATAATGTGATGTGGTGTAATATAATGCAATGTAATATATAATAGATTATACAATATCCTTATTGTCAAGGCAAGCTACACAAAATACACAAGAATGAACAGTCCAAATTTCATCATTAAAATAATACAAATAACCAGTCATAAAACTCTCAATACAGTACCAAATTTCTTGTTATTCACAGGTCAGTAGCAAACTTAAAAGGTTTCCTGCTCTCATAGTAAGCATCCTTAACCAATCAGATATGTGATGCAGTCTTGATATGGAACGACCGAGGAAGTACCTGGAACGACCGAGGAAGTGATGGAAGGACCAGCTTCATGAATGAACATGCTACACGCATAAACCTTCATGAACATGAAGATGACGAGAAGGGAAATGGGTTAGAACACATCGAAAGGT
>Ga0136643_10009991_pt1 | contig 13986 bp, 5 predicted proteins | sample TergutLab28metaG_FD_96883 | JGI IMG/M metagenome (GOLD analysis project Ga0136643, IMG submission 96883) | Labiotermes labralis P1 segment gut microbial communities from Petit-Saut dam, French Guiana - Lab288 P1 (version 3) (version 3) | ecosystem: Host-associated > Arthropoda: Insects >... | reverse complement strand
TGGACTTTTTTATTTTTTCGGTTTACGAAAAAGACCCCCCCAAACACACCTACCTGAACATTGCCCCAATTTTTGGCACTTTAAGCCCCGCCCCCCCCCCCTCGGACCACAGATTTTCATATTTCACCCTACAACTACGGGGGACCGCGGTAGCACAGTGATTAACGTGCTGTGCTACAAATCGGAAGGTCGCTGGTTCGATCCCAGCTGGTGTCATTGTATTTTTCAATGACATAAAATCCTTCCGATCGCACTGTGGCCTTGGGGTCGACTCAGCCTCTAACAGAAATGAGTACCAGGAGCATTTTCTGGGGTAAATGCGGCCGGGGCGTAAGGCTCACAACCTACCACCATCCTGTGCCGTTGTCACGAAATCTGGGAAACTTAACTTTTCGGAACCCTCTGGGTCTGTCCAGGCCTGTAATGGGACTGATTTACCTTTTTACCCTAGAACTATATGCCCAACTTTGTTCCGTCTGAGCTCTTCCTACATCTCGTTATGACAATTATAAGGAAGAGTAATACACAAACCTTCAACAACAACACTATCTATGTTCTTGAACCATGGCGCAACAGTCCCTAGTGGGTCAGGACCTCCTCACTGTCGCTACTTTATAATCACACTCAAGACACACCATATTGGAAAGGACTCCTCTGGAAGAGTGATCAGCCCGACGCAGAGAGCTCTACCGGACAACACAAAACACTCACAACAGACATAAATCTATGGCCACGACGGGACTGGAGACCGCGAGAGGCCGCAGATCCACGCCTCAGAGAGCGAGGCCGCTGGGATCGGCCAGCACTCCTTACAGCTCTTTTATATTTTCAAACATGCAACATGTTTCGGCGGCAAGGACCATCATCACATACAAATAATCAGAATACTTGGAGCAAATTATTATTATATTTACGCTATATACGAAGTTGAGGTGTTCTAAAATCGTACAATTCTCAATACACTTGGCCGAATTTTGAGTATTTTTTTTTCGGTGTGCCATCCCCGTTGTGTGTTTAAACTACAAGGTGAGGTAAATTCAGTCAAAAACACAAATATAAATATATGGCTATAAAACTACATGTTCCGGCCTATAGTGTGTCTATGTTGCAACATCGACACGCGGTTTATGTATATTATATATAACACTTAGAGCAAGAAAGTTGTCAAAACCTGATGATGGCCGATATAACCTGAAACATGTAGTTTTCTATTGCTAATAAACACCATCATTTAGCCATATATTCATAGTTGTGTTTTTGACTGAATTTACCTCACCTTAGGCCGAAACCTCTGCAGTTTCTTTAGAAATGTCAATTTATTAAGCTGAAATTAAAGATTAGAAACAGTATTACCTACGCAACCCAAATTTTATATTTATTGTTACTGTAACCCTCCGTTTGTGGACTTAAACACTATCTTATTTTTTCTTGGCGATATTATAGGTAGTGCTCAGGTTACAGGGTGTTGTTTCTTGGGTTCCTATGTATGCTAACCGTTATAATTTTTATATGAAAATTAAAGCTTTTCCGGTTAAAAAAATGTTCATTCTGATGGCGGTATTTAGAGAAGAGAAGGTGCGTCTGCACTGTATGGTACCTAGTGGAGCAGAGTTATGAACGGAGTTGTGTTGTAAAGCATATGTTATATATTCCTGCTAACCGTTTGGTTATTTTAGGATACTGAGAAGGCATATGCTGCTTGGAATATGTAGGGATGCCTTCAAGAATATGTCAGAGAAAATATTCGAGGTTAGTAGTAGGGTTTTAACTAAGTACCTGCCACTACGGACGAAACAGACTGACAGACGACTTCCGCCAGTACCGTCGGTTGCAGACACAAGTTTCGTGGTGTCATGAATCGAATTAAGACGACGTAAACACAAGAAATGAGTAAAACTGGAAATGGAATTATTTGTAATAATTCGTAATGATTCAGTAAGAATTAAATCGTGCGGAGAATTCATATTAACTTGCCCTTGTTGATTTGAGAAAAGCGTATTTTCTGTATCTCACCGCAGGACCAGGGGAATCTTCGGGTGTGACACAATTATTGAAATGTGCGTCCAGTGATAAAAGATGAAGGTATAACCTTATTATTGATTTATTCTACTTTTCTGTGACGCATAACGACCAGCCCTGGGGACAACCCATCTTCTATAAAATGGATACCGGATGTTTCTTTCCCGAGGGAAAAGTGACGGAAGGATTTCTATTATCACAGGCTAGAAGCGCGGATAAGAATGCCTAGGTTCTAAAATATGAATATCACATATTCTAGTGACAGCTTTATGGCCTGTTTTTTTTTTGTGTGTATTGTGTCATGCCCTGTGGGAAGAAAGAAATGGCAAGGAAGATTGTTGGGCCCAGGAGAAATTTATTAAATGTGCATAATCGCGTATCCTTCGGAGATTTCAGCGCAGCCATGGTAACGGAGTTAACTGGAGGGGGAAAGGGTTCATGGAAGCTAAGACTTAGGTCTGTGAAGATACCGTCGAAACCGGGAACGGTAGGTGGTAGAAAAATTTAGTACGAAGCGAGCTTTTTAAGTAGCTGGTAGTCGCTTTGTTAGTCAAGAAATTCCCAGACTTTCACAATACAGAATCGTCAATACTGTGTTCCGAAAATCCCACCAATGGATTCTATCGCCACGGAATTTAATTTAGCCCGTAGGCACTAACACACATCGTATTGATTTCTGTGGAATGTTCCGAGGAATATCAACAAATGTTGATTAACGAACACTGAATTGTTTGAAAATCGGTAACATCATTACGAATTACGTCAAACAGCACCCTCACTCAGTCCGACCTCGAACAACTGTCATAATTTGGAAGGATCTAAAACTTCTGGGCCTATTTTTAGCACTTATACACGTAGTTATGGCGAATAATCACGCATGTATAGAAGGCAATATAATGATAACGGAACGTGATTAACGTAGTGCTGTATCTGACTCATGAAAAAGACCAGTGATATTGGCCTCTTGAGGACTTAGTAACAAACCTTCTGTTTGCATAAAATTATGGGACTTATGATAAATATCTGTGCAACCATCAGCTACTCATGGTGTTATGATGGTCATACCACAGTGAAAACTAGTAAGTTTCCTAGTCCAAATGCTGTGTATTCGGCCAAGTTCTCGTTCTGTGTACTCTGATAAACACGTGGGAGGTGACACGCAAGTGGCTGTCATTCTTTATGAAAGCTTTCCACATGTCAATCAACAAACTGTCCAGGAATACAAATGAAACCCCACACTTGTAATATAAAATCGACTGTCACAGCTCTCTCTCTCTCTCTCTCTTTCTCTCGTATGCTAGATCTAGTGCACAGCTCTGGGTAAACAAGGTTGCGTGAAAATGGCACGGTAAGTGGTGGTGGTGGTGGTGGGGGGTAAATGGGAAGGACAAATGTGATTACATGTCTCGTTACGGGATCAAAACTCTGGGATCAATTAATCAAATGCTTCAATTAATAATTACATTTCCCTATTCGCGTCATGCCAGGACAGAACGCTTATATGTGAAATCTAAACAGTAGATTAAAATTACAGTACGGCACAGAATGTATCACTTAAGCGAAAACAGCCCTCAAGTACTCTGAATGGAGGATTTAAGAGTAATAAGTACAGGATAATCTTAGTAATTGACCAACTTAATGCACAAATTCTTGTTTTATAATACGTTTATTATATGCCTCTACATGTTTCGAGCATTACTGTACTCATCACCAGGAGGTCAAAATTGTATTATACAGCACATGGTATCTGTAGGTGGCCGTCCGGTGCACAGGTTGGGAGAGGACTGCCGTCCTCTCTCAACCGGTGCACCGGACAGCCACCTACAGGTGTGATGATACCAGATGCTGTATAATACAATTTTGACCTCCTGGTGATGAGCAAAGTAGTGTTCGAAACATGTAGAGGCATATAATAAACTTATTATAAAACAAGAATTTGTGCATTAAGTTGGCTAATTACTAAGATTATACTGAGATGCACGGGCAACAAAACATAAAAAAAGTACAGGATGTTCTAAAAAATTTGCTGTAAATGTATTTTTTATCATTATTGTTGAGCTCGAACTCTTAACCACTTCAAATATATTGATAGAAGTTACAAGTTACATTATGAAGTTGAACCAACTGTTTCAGAGACTATTTACACGAACAGGCTTTGAAGAATTTATAGGATTCAGAATCTCCACAGAGATATAAATTTTGCTTGTTAAAAGATTGAATTGTATAACAGTTTGAGATTATCCGCGTAAAGACACGTCACATCGCCATTCCAAAGACCAGTTTGTTAGAAAGTTTAATATATTAATGTCGTATGTACCAAACTCACAAATTCTGAGGGCGAAATACCGCCTAGGTTTACCTAAACACCTAATAACGTAGCAAGCCGTGTTAGGTTTTGCTACTAGTAAAAATTCCGGCGTTCCAGAAATGACAATTCTATTTTTTTCTCCAGGAAATGACATTACAGCCACCTAAATATAAATATGTCAATGCGTTTCTTACATTTTCAGAATATCAGAGGATACTTCGTTCATCCTTTCTATAATCAAAATCCTCGTTAAGTCACTGCGCTGCTGAACTAAGAGAGTTACAATGTGACCAACAAATGCACACACACACATTTACAATTACGATAGGGTTTTAATACGCAAACTCGCAAACTCATGTAGCCATTCTAGATTTGAGACCTACTGTGTCCCTGAAATATTGTGGGTTTAATTTCATATTAAACACGAACATTGTAGACAGCCCGAACAGCAATATACCGAAGTCGGAATGAAAAAAAACTGCAACAGATTCCTCAATGAAAACTTTATATTAGCTCAAGTAGACAAATTCCCAAATTCTTAAGAATAAGAAACTTAATGTGCACAGTCCACACCTAGGGCAATAGCTGAGATACATAAATACTATCAGATTTTCAGACGAGGAAGAAGAAGTAAGCAGCTACTGGATGGCAATAAGGGAAAGAGGGGATACTGGAAATTGAAAAAGGAAGAAACAGATCGCGATCTGCGAAGAACTCGTTTTGGAAGACGCTATGGACCTGTCGTAAGACAGACCACTAAATGAATTAATATCATGCGTGCTATGTGTTCCGCAGATGTAAGGGACAGTAAATATATTAAGGAGACAAACGCATTTAATACTTATAAAAAGGGTAAATCAGTCCCATTACACCCCGAGGTGCTCAGAGAGTTCCAGGAAGTTAAGGTTCCCAGGTTACGTGATAATGGCGCAGGATGGTGGTAAGGATATCAGCCTTACGCACCGGCCGCTTTTTACCCCAAGGAAATACTCCTGGTACTCATTTCTGTTAGAGACTGAGTCGACCATAGTGCGATCGGAAGGATTATGTCAATGAAGAATTCCAATGACACCGTCTGGAATCGAACTAGCGACCTTCCGATTTGCAGCACAGCGCCTTAACCACTGTGCTACCGCGGTCCCCTTTTAATAGTTATAAATACCACTACTCTTACTTCAGACATGAATAAAGGTGACGACGAAACGTCACACTATTACTTCTCTGAGTTACTTTCACTACAATAAATGATATTTTCCGGTCCTAGAGATAATATAAAATATAGAATAATAGAATAAGCATTACGCTATAATTTTACTAGCCTTCACATCACCGCTACAGCTGAAGTACAATAAAGTATCATTCAGAAACGTGCATCAGTTTACTATTCTGTTTTTTAATCGAAAATTACATACATTTTGGAATGAAAATTCTGAATATGAGATCTTAGACTTAAGGTGTGGGGTGGAGTCTAGTACCCTACAAAGGGAGGGACAAGAATTATTCTAAACACTGGTAACTAGCAAACAAACGGAACAGTATCATAACCATGAAACTACATCTGTCGTAACTGTGGCATCTCAAACCCGATCTAGAGCGTGTGAAAGCAGATGGCTGAGAACAACATTTGGACTCAAAACGGGAGAAAGAAATGAAAGGCCGCAGTAAGACTAAATAACTCAGGGATTAATAAATTGTATCCTCCATTACGTTCTATTAAATAATCAAATGAAGACGGATAATACGGACAAAGCACCTAATAAGAAGTTGAGCGACAACAGTTCGTAACGTCTTTTTGTTTTGTTCAGAAAACCTGCACTAAAGGGGCAATTTGGAACGTCCTAGGCTTAGAAGGTAGAATAACATGAAAACGTGAAGAGAGAGAAAAGCAACAAGATGCAACAATCAGATGTTTATTATCAACTTCTGTCTCAACATGTTTCGGGCATCATTATGACCATCTTCAGGAGAACAAAGACAGTGTCTTACTGCATATGGTGTACTGCGCTGGTTCTGCTGGATGTGGTTGGTGGCGGTTGTGGGGCGCTGAATTGTAGGGTGCGAGCATTGTGAAGGTTACAGTTCGAACAGTAACCTTCACAGTGCTCACACCCTACAACGCAGTGCCCCACAACCGCTACCAACCACATCCAGCAGAACCAGCGCAGTACACCATAAGCAGTAACATACGTCTTGTTCTCCTGAAGATGGGCATAATGATGCCCGAAACATGTTGAGACAGAAGTTGATAATAAACATCTGATTGTTGCATCTTGTCGGTTTTCTCTCTCTTCACACTTTGCTCACGATGCACGGTCACAGGAACCTAAAACATGAAAAACGGTTCTTACAGAGGCAGATGTAAGGATACGGAGTGCATACAATTCATTCATGACAAGGAGCAGTGACGAAGTCTTATAACATGGTAAGGCTCAATCAAACTTCAGATTCAAAAAAGCTGAGGCATCTCTAAATTAACTGAGTGGCTCTCAGGACTCTGATTCAGTTAGTGACACTGCAAATTACAGTGATTCGTTAATGCGATCTAAAATATAAGCATGCGAGATGGGAGTGAGGGATTGGTATCACGAAGGTATGAATATAGCAGGCTTACATACATTCTTATAATAAAACCAACTAGATGCACGAATTTCTCAAATTTATTTTTGGAATAAAACCCTACATTTATCTCAGTATTTAACCAACTTGATGCATAAAATTTGTTTCACAATAAGTTTTATTTCATGCCTCTACATGTTTCGAGCACATGTCCTCATCATCAGGAGGTCAAAATTGCATTACACAGCCTCTGGTATCATCACACCTATAGGTGTGATGATACCAGAGGCATTAAATAGAACTTATTGTGAAACAAATTTTACGCATCAAGTTGGTTAAATACTGAGATAAATATACTGAGATGCACGGTCAGCAAAACGTCAAAAAGAACTCTACATGTTTCGGGGAGTTCTTCCCATCATCAGGAGTTTTTCACTGTACATACAGCAATGGTATGTCAGCAAACCTGTATGACATATACCTTTGCTGTGTGTACAGAAAAGAACTCCTGGTGATGGACAGAGGAACTGTCCGAAACATGTAGATCACCTGAACGTCAAATTACATACATTCTTAAACATAACTTCGGTCTTTAAAAGGCACTGATCGGTTTTAAATACAGTAGAGACAAATGCATTCAACAGAATCAAGAGTACAGCGAATCCATCAACTTTTGATGTACCCTGTACACACTTCCACAAGCGCCCTCTGTGGTACTGGTGTGTATGAACCAATGCGACAATGTGCCTTTGGTGATGGGAGCAGCAATCTGTGATTATCAGCAAACAACTGAGGTGTTTCCACAACTTTACCTGCTTCACACGCTAAAAGCCTCTCCTACATCAAGAGCATGTTCCATGGAGAACTCTATGCATAAAGCAATTAGAATCTAGTTATTACTCCCACCACTTCTAGCGCGAACCAATGGAAAGCGATGATTGACATGGCAGTTCATTATAATGAGGCGTTATTTAGTTCAGTGCTTTTGTGTTATGATGCTCTAGTGAAGGTTATCGGCCTATTCAAGCTCTCTCAGCTCAGCTTTCTAACGCGTCGGCAAATAAGCAGAAATTAATATTCTGGTTCATAAAAGATGGAAATTAACAGTGCATTTCATCAGTACTGACTATTTCTATTAATCAACAAGACTTGAAAAAGTGTACGCCATATGGTATTTAATCAAGATACCCAAGTGTTGTAGTTCTGGTGGTTTTCTCCGTCTTAAAATTTCAAAACAAAATATGCAAAACGTCGCTTCGAATAAGTTTTCTTATAACGAAAGGCGAAATTGTGGCCTCCTATAGGTATGTTTGTTTGTTTCTGGCACGACAACCCCTCAGTAGGTCAGGGCCTCCTCATTCACGAGGTTTCTAGATCACACACAACGACGCACCACAGTCGGTAGGACTCCTCTAGACGAGTGATCAGCCCGTCGCAGAGACCTCTACCTGATAACACACAACACTCACAACAGACAAACATCCATGCACCCGGTGGGATTCGAACTCACAATCTCAGCAGTCGAGCGGCTGCAGACCTACGCCTTAGACCTCGCGGCCACTGGGACCGGCCTGATGTACATACAGCAAACTTTATAATCAGTGAATGTGGATAAACGTAATATAACCATGAATTTGACAGAGGCTATCCCATTGTGTAGTAATAACTATAATAATGTATTATATTCCGTCAATACACAACTATATATCAGTACAGTGATGTTATATATACACTCAGGTCACATTATGGCAACATGTTTCGACCGTAAACGATCATCTTCAGGCTACTAGAGATCATTTTAAGGTACAATAAAGTGAGCACTTAATGGATCCCAATGAGTGCTCACTTTATTGTACCGTTTACAGTCGAAACATGTTGCCATAATGTGACCTGATTGTATACCGTGTGGCGCAAAAAGAACGCATGTTTTTCAAATAATTGTAACTTTGTTTATTTTCAATATAAAAGAATTATGTTAGCACCAAAAACAACCTGTAATAAATGCAGTTTTGATTACTTACATTGATTACTCAATTACGGAAAATTATATCGGAAAGATGGTGTCCTTCTAGCCGTACACACGTCCGGAGACTCTCCTCAAAGTTCTACATCACATTTACTAACATTTCTTGTGGCACAATTGCAATTTCTTCGCGAATGGAAACTTTCAGATCGTCGACTGTACAAGGTTCTCGAAAGTAGACTTTTGATTTGAGGTAACCCCAAAGAAAGAAATCGCAGGCAGATAAATCTGGTGAGCGTGGGGGCCAAGGGACATACGTTCATTTTGCGCCACCCTGTATAATATCACTGTACTGGTATATAGTTATGTACTGACGGAATGTGATACATTATACAAAAAAAGCAATACAAACAATTAGATGTTAAGAAGAAATCTCATGAAAATTTCCTTAGGTTATCAACAGTCCGCGGCATACGTGAGAAACCTCACCGAACGCCTTAAATTAATATTATTATAGATCAGTTTGCCTAACACCTGCATCGCCCAGCAACTGTTAGTAAAACGCCCCAACTTTAAAGTTTGAACAGAAACTCTGCGTCTATTTGGGCGCCATTACCACATCACAGGCAGGCAGACATGGCCTCCACAGAATCCATTCCTCTTTACTTAAAAAATCCCGAAGTTGTACAGAGGCATACCGAAAACAAAGTTCGCTATTCAACCGAAACAACTCTTGGAGCACAACGCTGCTTGCGAAGCCTATAGTCTGTCAATAAATCATGAAACTGCCCGCCTCTTCTCAAACGGAATGTTCATTAACGTGTTTAAACGGGCCCACCCACCAGTAGCCCTTATCCTGAATCCAAGCAAGCGACTAAGTCAGAAATCTTTAACCTTTTGACGCCTAATGTCAACTATAGTGGTCGTACCGCACCGCTAACCTCTAAAGTTGCATTTTGTATATTATTCAACAAACATAGGCATTGAATATTTTAAACAAGGTATATACTCTCCGTTATTTTTTCTCTTCAAAATGCAGTTTGTTTCATAATTCTAACGTATTTGGTTCCTGTATTATTCACATTTTATATACAGGGTGTGTTAAAATTAAAAAAATAATTCCGGCGCCAAAAGGTTAATATTCGTAACACGCTGTGTTTTACGTTCAGGAGTTGTTAGGCACAAGCTCAACACACAAGCTGGAGTACAACCGCTTGTCGATTGTTCTTAGGTGGCGTTCGCAACTATCATCCCTGACTGAAGGCCTTCTCCCCAACCGCTGTTCAGTTTAAAATAACGGGGACGTCTTAATTATGCTGTTGTTTCTGATATGAAATGATAATTAAGTAATTAGCAAACGTTCGGCCCTACAATGTATTATCTGTTTATATAAATATGAAATTCTTTTAATATTTATAGGCCCATAATACGTTATCTACAAGACGGGAAGACAATGCATGTGTACGTGCCACAACAATTATCCGATGTATCTACGCAAGTATACCTACATAAACGGCAAGCGCTCACTCTACATGCTGTTTCGTAGCTGTCTAAATAAGACTATCTAAACCAGTTCAGGTATATTCGTTTTGTGGAAATAATGTCAAAAGCAACACCTAATTACTTCTTCGCCGTCTAATTAGTGCACAGGCTGCAACAGTATTATTTACGAAATGAGAGGTCTGACACCCCGGTTTTAGCAAAACACAATGGGCATCAGGTGCACTAATTTAGTAGCGTTTATTTCGCAGATAAACCGAACATAAATAGTCTGAGATCTGAGACAGAACTTATGAGAGAACCGCATACCGACTCCCAATTGGCAAAGATATGAATAGGGTGTGTTTCGAAGTTGCTACAGAATTCATTTTATAAAGATACGGTTACAAACCAGCATCTGTTCACACTAAACAAGGCATAATTATTCATATTTATTTTAATTAAACTGGTTACCTTTACATGGATGTTTCATACATATGTTGGAATTGCATTTTGGGATCTTTCTTTTTAGATTCTTGGGCCGAATGTTTGAGTAATTACGGACTGGTAATAGAAAACTATATGGAAGCCTTCCCCCCTGTGTTTGTCACTAAAAACAGCACTTACTCAAACTACCACAACACATAAAGGTAACCAACTGAATTAAAATAAACCTGTGTTGTGTTAGAGTGAATGAGTGTTGGTTTGTTTAGTAATAAACACAACGGGATGGCTTCCATGAAGATGTGTTTAGAGTAGCTAAAGCTTTGCTTTCCCACAGCTCTTCTGCCGTTTTAATTTTACTGCATTTCGTTCTTTTGAATACCTCAATATTTATTCATAAAAAACTTTCAGACTATATCTAGAGTTTAATAATTTGTAATTAATATGGGTGACTAATAAATTCCACTGCCGGTCCCAGTGGCCGTGCGGTTTAAGGCTTAGGTATGCGGCCGCTCACCTGCTGAGATCGTGGGTTTGAATTCCATCAGGGGCATGAATGTCTGTCTGTTGGTCGTGTTGTGTGTTGTCAGGTAGTGGTCTCTGCGACGAGCTGATCACTCGTCCAGAGGAGTCCTACCGACTGTGGTGCGTCGTTGTGTGTGATCTAGAAACCTCATCAAGAATGAGGAGGCCCTTGCCCACTGGGGGGTTGTAGCGCCCCCTCTCCAAAAAAACACATTCCACTAAGATTTATTAATTGCTCAAAATTAGTTTTATTTTTTTGACATTAACGGCATTAACCCTTTGGACCTGGAACTGGACATTTACAGTTTAGCACACCATTTATGTAGAAATGTGAATATTTTATGAACCAAGATGGGTAACATTAGGAAATACACGACATTTTGTGGGGAATAAACGGAGATGGTGAAAGCCCCAAAAAAACAATTAAATATATTTGTTGACTAAATATATAAAAAAGCGTACTCTGGGGAGTAGCGGTACGTCTGTCCTATATATAGGATGCATGGTGCCTGTAGGTTAAACACTATAATTACGAGTATATAATATAAACCAAAAAATGCATCTTTTCCAAAATAGTATTTTAATTTTCAATTTTTTACTACCATGTACATGTTTTGAACCCGAGGGTTCATTTCAGGAATACGGTTACTTACATGACTGCTTATTCTGATGCAATAAAACACACTATACCATACCTTCATATACAACCGTCTTCCTGAAGATGAACCCTCTGGTTCGAAATATGTAGAAGGCATAAAATTTTGGAAATTGAAATACTAATTTAGAAAGGGGCATTTTGTTGGTTTATACTGTATAATTACATTACAAAGCACGGTGCAAAAATATAAAAACTGAGCACTATGTTATGTTTAATTAAGATTTCCTTAAGGAAATCATTATCTTTGAAGATAAGCAAGAAATTAATTCGACAAGATTTGGGAGGAAGTGGTCCCGGCCTAACTAATTTTATAGTTTAAAGATTTCTCCAGATACTGATAAAACAACTAGAAAAATTAGCTAGAACAATCAGTATCCAAGACGCGATTAGAAACTAGCAATTCCGGAACAAAAGTCAGAATTACCACAACTTCAGCCAATGCATTCAGTATCTGTCCTAGTAGATGAGTACAAGCGTTTTGCAAAGAAACACTACATGCATTTTTCAGGGTAGTAGAAGTCTTATAGCAGTTTCTTCCTTCAAAATGTTGGTAGGGACTTACCAACCTGCGAAAATTCAGAACTCAGATCACAACATAAAATTTCATTGCCATGAAAACCTTAAATTTCATGTAAATTTGTTCCTTGTACGGCATTTTGCCTATCTTAAGACAAAATATAAATGATCTCCTTTTGTTTACCTTTTCATCACACTCGAAGCAGCCCTGGAAGACTTCACTGTCAGCACGAGGACTGTTTATACAATTTTAGTTGGGTATACGTTTGATCGTTGATTGAATACACTCTCTCTGGTGCCATATTCCACTGCATACTTTATTTTAGTTCTGTCATAGTAAAAAAAATCAGACATCACAAGAGAATAAAACTGAATATCATCAACGCTGTACGGGCTTGTTATTTCAATATTCTTAATCCGAGAGGATATTGTTCATGGAATGACGTCTATTTTATTTATATTTCAGCCTTAAATTTTCCCTGAAAAGTTTTTAAACAATGCAGTGTTGAATGTTGGATTATATGGAAAAAGTAGATTACTTACAGGAAAGTCTGTCTGCAGTCTATCTGAATTCCAGGTCTCCTAACAGTATCATTCCTAGCTTCTTTCGGAATGTAATTAATGTAATTTTGTATATTATACCAACAAGAAGATAGAACTATCTTGATCTCTAACAATTTGGATGGAATTTTCAGGGCTAGGATTGTTATTCGGTGGCTCCTATGTATGAGTAACAAAGGTAAAGCAGTCCCGTTACAGGCCTGGAGTGGCCCAGAGGGTTCCAGGAAGTTAAGGTTCCAAGATTTCACCACAACGGCACAGGATAGTGGTAAGGTTGTCAGCCTCACGCACCGGCCGCCTGGTACTCATTTCCGTTAGAGGTTGAGTCGACCCAAGGACCAATGTGCGATCGGAAGTATTTTATGTCAATGAAAAATTCCAATGACGCCAGCCGGGATCGAACCAGCGACCTTCCGATTTCTAGCACAGCACCTTAACCACTGTGCTACCGCGGTCTCCCCTATATATATGAGTAAAAAGTATAAAATTCGTCGTTCGTATAGTGGATGAATTTAGAAATTAAGAATATCGGATCATTAACGTCATGTTTTTGGTAGATATGTTCCAAATAATGAACAGGCCTACAAAAAACCGGGGTGATCAACTACTTCAGGACCACATACAATTAACACTGTGTGATAAAATGGAATGCACAGAATCGTAACAAAAATCTATGTTCCTGAGAAATAAACCTGCCACCTGAAACAAAACCATGGGTGAAATGTTAAACATTTATATATATATATGTGTGTGTGTGTGTGTGTGTGTGTGTGTGTGTATGTGTGTGTGTGTGTGTACAGGATGTCCCAGGAGGAATGTGCCAGACTTCGCGAGGGTGTTCCTTATGTTAAAGTATACCGATATAACCCAAAACACCTATACCCAAAGTTGAACGGTTACGGAGATAATGGCCAGAGAAGTTTGAAACTTTGACAGCTGTTACACACTTATTGATTA
>Ga0136643_10009987_pt1 | contig 13987 bp, 9 predicted proteins | sample TergutLab28metaG_FD_96883 | JGI IMG/M metagenome (GOLD analysis project Ga0136643, IMG submission 96883) | Labiotermes labralis P1 segment gut microbial communities from Petit-Saut dam, French Guiana - Lab288 P1 (version 3) (version 3) | ecosystem: Host-associated > Arthropoda: Insects >... | reverse complement strand
TGGGGACCCGTTGCGCTGACCACGTGACACCCCTCTATCCGCAAAAGTTGGCACTAACTTCGCCGACCGGCGGCGCCCGCTCTGTCGGTATAGTTCGCGTGCGGACTAAGGCCACGGAGTTTAGTTAGTTGCTTTATATACTTTTTAAGCATGTTCATAACAATTATGTGTTGTAAATTTGGTATGTATATTTTTTCTGCATGAACATCTCCATTGTGATCTAATGAGGATGAAATATGGTACAAAAAACATAGTCAGGAATGCAACAGGCATGGAATTTACTGGAGTTAATCCTGCACCAAAAGCTTTCCCAGAAAATTACTTTTTCAGCGACTTCATTCTGTCACTTTTCGCATTCTGCGTACATACAGTTTATGAACAGCTTACGTTTATGCCACTTTAAAATCAGATTCTGTTTTTCTGGAAACTTCTTCTTATTTGAAAATCTGATAAAGTGGGTTTGGCTGAACCATTTTTATCTAACCAAGTTATGTTTACTGCTGTAATTTTAAATGTTATAAATGCTGTCCAGAAGAATTTATGCTTCATCCTTAAAGTACTTATTTTTCTCCTTCTCACCACCACAGCTACCCGAAACATTTTCAGATGTTGTCATTGTAATTCATAATTGGCTTAACAGTTCACAGATAAGAGGGTAAGAACACCACCACAAGTCTTTCTTTATTTAAGTGCAGGAAAATATTAAATTTTTCCCAAAAAGGGCTCAATGTTGGCTAATCACAGAGCTAAAATTTAAGGAGGAAAAGAAAATCCAGGTTATGCATTGCTGGATGTATAATTTGACACACTCTACTTTCAGGTTTTTTTTTTTTGTAACCCTTCTGATAGTTTTCCCAAGATAGTTGAAAGGAATTGTGTGTTGTACCTTGTGCCATGTTTAAGTATGGCAACCAGAGTAGAAGATGTTTATAGTATTTGAGAGAAATTCAGAATGTAACTTCAAAAAAAGTGTTGGTTGGAATGACATTGTCACACCAACCATGAAGTATAGTTAGTTTATTGCAGCATAGTACATGTGTAGCCAAGTGACACAAGACGTACTGGAGATTAACTGGGGAAGGGCCATTGTAAAAATTCAGCTTTGTCATAGGCAAGGACACTTCTCATTATGTCTTAAAATTTCAACTGTTTTTGAAGAAGCATTTGCAGGCAGTTTTGTTTTGTTACATTTCGTTATGTAGTAATCACAAGTTTCTTTAATAACTGTGGATCAGTGTTTATATTCCTTAGTTCTAACATATATATATATTGTATTGAATTCAGTCTGTTCCATGCCACATACCAAGAGTCAGAATATTGGTTTATGTCGTGTATAATTTAGTAATTAAGGAACTTTGTAATATTACCAATTCAGCCCTGATCTGGTACAAGTGATTTACCATCTGTTGCCGCCACTGATGCAAAATATTGGTGGTCACAGATTTAAAATGAATGCATAGCAGCAACAGTTGTGACACAGTGACTGGTAACACAGGATACGCTGCTATCAAAAAGAACAAAAAGTCTTGTCCAATAATATGGTAAATATATCTTTTGTGGCAGAGAATATGTAGACAAGTAGTGAGATAGCAGTACACTGAAATCTGAAGTGTTTGGAAAGAACCCAAGATATTTGTGTTAGAAATTTATTTTTGGACAGATTCTGGTATGTCATGCCTTGACTGTACTGAGGGGTGTGTAATTTCAAGGTTTCGTACGGCACTGTGAGACCAGATGTTAAACATTCTTTACAGAAGTAATACATTGATCCTCTTTCTTACTAATATTTTGCGGGACACCTCAGATTTTAATTACAGCAATGTTATTTAGTGCTATGTTTAGTTATATCTTGTTCTTTCCTCATTTTCACAAATCTTTCATTTCAGCACTTACTGGTGAAACAAAATACTGTACATATATGTCAGTCTTTCCTACCACCTAGGTGCCAGTTAGATGACCACATTCTGGGAATTTGTACTTACCTCACTGTGGGGAAATACTATGAAACCTACACATAATGCTGTCCATACTAGCAATAATGTATCTCACTTCTATGATTTTGATTGCCTCTGGCATAATTGTCATTCGCAGATGACTAGAGAGTAGCATTTGTAAGGCAGATGTTTATTGTTGATATATTGTTTCATTGTATTTCCCAGTCTCTAGTTCAAATTTAAATAATCACTCTATGCATAGCAACAGGCCATTTAAATGAAAACACAAAAGGTTAAGAGCCCGTGATAGTAACAAAACAATATTATCACTTTACATGCAAGTGTACACAGTTTTAGATTTATTTAAATACCAGTCGAATGGTCTGAAAATATCTCCAACAAAAACTATAGCCAGCAATGAAATTAATATGTTATGTCATGTCCATGTTCTGAAGATAATTACTGTCAAATGTTAAAGTGAACTCCATGTAGATATGTAAATGAAGTGTGCCTGTTTGTGATGTATAGTTCTGTACCATCTTTACTTCTGGATGTTGTTACTAAGTGAGCACTCTGAGTGGAGAGTTGCAAAAGTGTATTAAATATGATAAGACCATTCATCAGTAATCATGGAACTGATGTTTGTATGTTTGATTTGGTACTAATTATATGGTGTGAAGGAGAAAGAAAACTTGTGGAAGATTGTGGTAGGTAGGTTGTATGATTTTCATAACTGCAGAAAGGGGAAAAAGAACACTATGTACCAGTTGCAACATGTGTGTGTGCATATTACAGAGCAAATGTGCGATATTATTTTATTTTTTACACACCTGGTTGATATGAGTTGCCAAGTGCTGCGATGTTGATCGAAATGAATGCAGAAGACATAAATGTTCTTCTGAATGGAATAAACCCTTAGGGCTTCTAATGCTTTTACGTGAAGAGGAAATGAGTTTCCATACATTGTGTAAGTGCAGATTTTTTTAATGAGCAGAAACTTTGTACTCATAAAATGACTGGGGTGATTAGATAAGCATGGTCTTCTTGGTACTTTTATCACATATCGTGGGAGATAGTTACCATAGATACAAGCTCACATTGTATATAACTGAGCAGGATATAATTGGTTAATCTGTTTTGTATTTCTCTTGTCTCCTGTTCCTTTGCCCTGTGGACATCAGAATTCTGTCTGGCAAACACTCCTTTTTGTGCACAGACCATTTTGATATGAATTGTATTCATTTTTTAATATTGAGGTTATTTATAATGTGCATAAAGGGTCTGAGTAGTGTAGCCCTGTCAGTTTTATAGACCATAAGGAAGCCGTCCTATTTACAGGTAATGCACTGAGTGACAGGATCCAGTTTGGTCCTTGGAGAAGCATCAGAGTCGCAAAGTGTGTGTCTTTACTTATGCACACACATTTTTTGTCCAGATAAACAGCAATCTTGCTTCAATACAAAGCTGTACTTTCAGAAGTTGTCTTTATCGTACACCCAAAGGAGATTTCTAGACGTGCCCTCCCCCCACACCTAGAAATAGTTGAGGAAATTGTTTATGTAAAATAGCTGCATAAGTCTTAGGCAGTTCATGCACATGCTTGCTCACTAACACACACGTGCGTGCACAGGCAAAACCTCCCTGCCATTGTTATTAGCCAAGTTATACCAAATACACTCTGTCCCTCTTTTCTTTAAAGATTGTAGTTGGGATAGTTAGATGATAATGACAACAGTATGCACACTGCATGAAGCTTAACAACAGGATGCAGAGATAGGGGATATTTTTCAGTGCAACATCCAATAGTATTCATTTTAATGAGTGCCTGATTCAGTAGAATTCCATTTAACCTAATTAGTTTGTTATAATAGGATTAGTTTGTGTCTGTCTATGGGCTTAATCAGTCCATTATGAAAGTCATTGTACCAAATGGTACAGGGCAGTGGTTTACAGAGCAACTTCTTATTCAAAAAGTGCCATATTTAATTCATGGTCAGGACAGTATATTGAGAGTTTTACTGGGCAAATTTTGCTTTAGGTCATTAATATATGCCTTGCTGACATCCTTGTATGTCCATTGTAATTCTGTCTTCAACAGTTGTCCCATCAATGGACTCTTATGTCATATGTTCTTGAGATGTGATTGTTAAATATGCCAAGAAACAAACCAACAATGAAGTGCAAGATTTTAGGTTCTTACTTCTGTATTCCTGAAGATAAAACTGTTCTGTGATGTGACACCATGATCCTTTGAAATGTCTGGAACAGCTTGCTCAACAGTACAGCATCACAGTCCAGAAAACTTGAATATTTAAAGCTTGGAGCTTTGGAAAGATGTGGGAGATGAAGAAAAGAATGCTGTTTGTGAATAATTGAAGAATAAAATCCAATTTAAATGCCACTTATTACTATATTATGCTGATGTTAGGCTCAACATGTTTTGGGCACCTTTATGCCCATCACCAGGAGCTCACGATGATAGCGTTGGTTACCACATAGGCCGTCTGGTTCTCGAGTTGCTGCTGGTTGGAGGTTAAGTCAGGCAGGATGGATGAGTGTCCGGACCAAAGGCTGTAACAGCTTTCAGTCCAGACACTCATCCATCCTGCTTGCACTTAACCTCTAACCAGCAGCAACTCAAGAACCAGATGGCCTATGTGCTAACCAACACTATCATCTTGAGCTCCTGATGATGGACATAATGGTGCCTGAAACATGTTGAGCCTAACATAAGGATAATAAAGTAATAAGTGGCATCTAGTTGGATTTTGTTCTTCAGTTATCAAGATGGTCCAATGCACATAAAACTTGTCAATAATTGTTCAGAGTATTTACTAATTCTGTTTTACCCCACTTCTTTTTGATCAGTTTTTATGACTCTTACTAAAGCTGGATTGTTGGCATGCTTTGAAAACAGTAACAGCATATATATATATATATATATATATGAAGAAAGAAAGGTAAATCAGGCAGAATTTGCCATAATAAGAAATATACTTTTTGTACTTTGGAATATTTAGTGTATTTACCCCAGTGCCAGATGACTCTACTGTGAGATGACACCACAAATAAAACAAAGGGAAAATGTTTTTATCCAAATCTGAGATGACCCCTGAAAAATAAACATCTGCTCCAAAGAAAACTTATTTTACTTTTAATTTCGTACATTTAATAAACAAAGCATATCAGATTCTATCTGCCTTTACCAGTCAGTCACTGTCACTGTCTCCATCTTCACAGTCAGTGCCTTCATGTTCCTTACGCCTGTAACGTTCTCATCCCTTACACAGTCATTCCACAATATATCAACATTAGTCTCATCCATAGCATAGGATATTCAGCACTTCTTAGAACCCTTCACAGTAACTTCTGGTGAGATGTACTGCCATTCCCTTTTGATCTGCATTAACAAAATAATATATTTATGTCTATTTGTTTATAAACTTATTTGAGCCCATGAAGATTCATAGTTTTCTCCACGCACACACAGTGTTAGTGCTGTTGAGAATTGTCAATATATGTGTTCTGAAGTCATGTGTTGTGAGTCTCATCTGACTCACACTCTCAGATAGACTGCATAAATGATCAGATCACTTTAACATGTACATACTTTCATCTGTGAGACTCAGTATCTGACAGTTGATGTTACCATATTGTGGCCTTGATGTATATGTGCTTTTATCCATATAAGGCTCCCAGTGTTTGACACCTAATGTCAATCATCAAATGACATTGACACATACATACTCTCATCTTTGAGGCATTGATTATATGACAGGTGACATTAATCATATGGCCCTGACATATATACACATATTTTCATCCATAAGAGACTCTCAGTGTCTGATGAATGGCATTAATTATCATCTGGCTTCAGCATATACATTCCTTCACTTATAAAGTGCTATATTTTCTGGCATTTGGTGTGAAATTGTCTGACATCTTTGACATGAGCAAACTTTCACCTTTAAGTAACTCTAAGTATCTACTGGATGGTGTTCATTTTCAGGCAGCCTCACCACATGCATACTTTTATTATAACAGGCTTCACATTGAATTTTCATTGCCACTCTTCCGTAAAAAGTCCATAGACATGACACATCTGTTGCCTTACACAGTGTTATATGGTAGATACTGTAAATCATCAGTTTGATATAAAACATACTTATGATACAATCATTAAATTTTCAGGTCAGTAAAAGTTAAATTTATCCTTTTAGAAATGCTGTTCTAATAGAGATATTAGTCCTGTAATGAACAATTACACAGTTTCTCAAATATAAGTCTTCTTATCCATCATAATGTCGATGGTTCGATCCCAGTTGGTGTCATTGGAATTTTTCATTGACATAAAATCGTTCCGATCACACTATGGCCCTGGGGTCGACTCAGCCTCTAACAGAAATGAGTACCAGGAGCATTTCCTGTGGGTAAAGTCGACCGGTACGTAAGGCTGACAACCTTACCACCATCCTGTGCTGTTGTCATGAAATCTGGGAACCTTAACTTCCTGGAACCCTCTGGGCCACTCCAGGTCTGTAACGGGACTGCTTACCTATCCATCATAATGGAATTATCAAAGAGAGATCTAAAAGTAAATATCTTATTCATGACCTAACTGTTATACTTTTCCCACTGAGTGTAACAGGAATTGGCCAGTTATGAAAGAAAGCTGTGCTGGTGCTTAATTAAGCTGTACCACTCAAAAGCTTGTGGGGAATTGAAGGTATAGCTTTGTGCCCCATTTGTTATACCCCCAGGAAAAAGCTCCCATTAGCTATTGAATAAGATGTTAGGTTGGTCCCAGAGATACTCTTTGGTGCTTTGGAGGAAAAAAAAGTTTTGCAGCTTCCAGTGAATATTGGTCTCTTCAACAGGTTATTGAATACTTATCAGGGGACTGAACAGGCACACATCTTTTTCTAGTACCCTGTTTTTTCTTTCAAAATTTGTCTTACAGAGAGAGTAAGAAAATAATATATATATATTATTTCAAAGAGAGTAAAACTGCAGTATTCTTCCTTTCATAGATATTCTAGGGTCAGAAAAGGATTGATAACCTAGTAGGCAGGGCCATTTGCATGATTCTGGGTAGGAATCATTTGCATGTACTGCAGCAGGTGACAGGTACGAAATTTGTATGTAATGTTGGTGAGTGAATTTTGTTATGTGGCTGATTAATCCAAGTTGTATTTCTGAAGTAATGTTCTGTAGGATTCAGACAGCAGTGTGTGACATTAAAGTTCATCATGCTTATAGTCTTTTTCATCATGTATATATTGAAATATAAAGCAGTACATGTCAGGGATAGGATTGGTCACCTTGTTCAGGCTTGATTCTTCCTAAACAGCTGCTATTACATGATCATTTTTATACTATAATTAAACCCAGATTAAAGTCAAATTAGAAAATATATCATATTCCTTTAACAGTTCAGAAAATATGGCTAAACAAATTTCACTGAATGTCAAATACAAAAATATGTAGCTGATCACTAAAATTACATGTATTTTCTTTCACCAAAAAGGAGCACTGTGTAAACGAACATCATGGTTGGAATATTTTGTGATAAATGCTGTTCTTAGCAGTGGGGAAATTTCTTCAAATAAATCCTAACAGCAAGTACAGGAAATATAAAGAATCAGCACATCAGCCAAACCAGTCTGGATTTCTCGCCCATTTTGATCCCTGTAATTGGGAAAAAAGTTAATGAATGACACAAAGGGACATTGGATTCTTGAAGCAATATGTGTACACATTCATGTATATTGTCTAACACATGACAATTTCCATATCCATATGGACTATGTAATCCTGTACGGATTTATGGAAGGAATATAAATGATATGATTCACGTATACTACTTGGATAGAATTACAGATGGTGCTTAGTGTAATTAAAACCAAGAAGAACTGAAGCAGCGCTCAACCAGGTGACTGAGTCTACAGTATTGAAGGCTTCAGTGCAGAGGAATGACAAACTTCATGCACTTTGGATAAGAAGAGCAGATTCTTCTACAGCAACAAGTAAGGGCAAGTATTAAAAGGTAGGGAAATAAAATGGGATCTGGAAATAGAGCATTCCCGAGCCGTTCCCACCTCTGCAAAGAACGGTTACTACCAAAACGTTGCAACTTACCAGGATCACATACACAGTGCTGCTGTTTTGTTGGAGGAAATGCTAATAGTGACCAGTATATTTTGTGAGTGTGATGTTCTTTGAATTTTGTTTAGTGACGTGTTACATCTACTAACATTACTTTAATCTGTGTTTAATTACAGTGTCAATGAATATCATGTAGTAACAGTTGTTTAGGGAGAAACAAGCCTACAATCAGAGACTGATCCTGTCCCTGAAATGTAGTGTATTATATTTCGATACATATAATTGAAAAATTCCATAAAGTCAGTGAGTTGAAATGCATTTTTGGAGCCTTGGCTGGGTATACGAAGAATTATGGTAAGAATTTCTAGCTTGACATCAGTAACTTATGGTGCAATAGAGTGCCAAACTGTCTTTTTTTAATCCTGCTGAACTGTATGTGTAAGAAGGTTTCTGGGTACCTTGTTCTAAAACCATTGTGATGCCATGAAATTAATGGGTCTAATACAGTGGCCAGCTGTACGTAGAAACTGAGAATCACTGATCATAATATTTGCAACATGTCTTCCATTGTGTCCTTTCTGTCATAGGCTGGAATTTTGTCTCCTCTGTCTTAAAAGTAGCCACCTTCCAAAAGTTTTGTGAATCAAAATCTGTATGCATATCTTGTTTTCCATCTAAGCTGTATGTCTAGTTCATTATAATCTACTTTACATGATTACCTTGTCAAAACCAAAACCAATTGAGCCATATAAATTATAATTGCTCAGTGTGTAATGTCCTTTACTGCCACACATGAAATATTCTGTGTATATTTCCTTGCTGCTGCTTGTAGAATTACGACACTGAATGACTTCTCAGTGACGCTTGAGAAGTCAAGACCATTCCCAGCCTGGAAAACGAAAAAGAACATTATTAGAATTTAGGGAGAAATAGAAAAAGACCTAAGGAATTGTGGTTATTTGTAACAAACAATTACAAGGAGTCCAATGTAGCTTCAAAATATGAATCTTGAACAGAAGGTTTAAACATGGTTTAAAAATGTAGCCCTCCAAATTTTGTAGGTTTTTTTTCTTTACTTTTTTCTTTTCCAGTTGGCAAGTGCTTGTTGCTTAGCAAATTACTGTATAGATTATTGTTCAACACCTCAAAGAGAGACTGGCTGGCTGTGTGCATGTGAACAAATGTATGTGTTGCGTAATAAGGACCAACAAGATGCATTTTTTTAAATTTATCTCACTAATCTTCCTCTACATGTATCAAATAGATTAACTATTCATCATCAGGAGGTATCTTTGCCATACATGCAACATATGGTATTTATCATGCATCTGTGTTGACTAGCCTCTAGCACAATCAGAGTGGAAATGTGCGTGTGTGCATGTATGTGCATGTGAGAAAGAGGTGTAGGCACACATATGCATGGTGATGATTAAATGATGGAACTTCAATTGCAAACTAAAGTAGAATGTGTTTGAATGTTGTCAGCTTTTCATTTATTTATATAACTTGTTACCATCTATCCATGTATCACCCACAGAAATACATAAATAATGACACTAGAAACTGTTAGAGTCTGTTACCTTATAAATAAGACAGATTCCTTTTATTTCTTTTTTTGTGTGTCTTAGCAGCTTTTGCCTTCCAAGTGCTCATTGCTTCCTTTTATCATTTGATGTAAGGAGTGAATTCACCTTGTGGCATTTTATCAGAAGAAATTATACTCACCTACTAGGCACTAAATTTTATTGCCTTGAATTAGTAAGCAGATTAGTGGGAAATATTTGCACTAGTATGAAATGTTGCACCAGTGAGTATTCACAGCCTTCAGACAGTTCATCTGCATTATGCTTACAGTCAAATAAAGCCAGCAAGTAATCCGTCAACGGCACATATGTTGCAACAGTATCAACAGATACATGTTGCAGGTACATTAGTGGCCATTATCAGGCTGTACAGAAGAAAGCAAGCTTTAATATACAGCTACAGAATGTAGTAAGAAGTCTCAAGCTTTATAATGAATGTATTTGCAAAATTGTTATAAATGTGTAGCCTAAAATGAAATAGGCCATATACTGTATACATTGCAAAAAGATGTATGTGTGTAAGGCAATACAATGTAGCTGTGTGATGTAGATTCAAAATGCATATCAAAGTAAAAGTTACATATCAAAGTAAAAAATTAATAACGGCTATAAATGTAACCAAAACATGCGGCTGTTGATGCTGTTACAGTATGTTGTGTTGACAGATTATTTATTCATTTATTTAGTTTTTATTGCCTAGGAGTTTTCCAGTTTTCATGGATTCTTAAGTCTTATTCTCCATAAGTCAATTTTTCAGTTTTAATTTCTTTAAATTTATTTTTTCTGTGCCTTCTACATGCCTAGCAGTTTGGGTTCACCAAATTAATGAATTTCTCTTTAGTTTTGTAATTGGTCCATGCACATTGATTTCCATTTCTCGTCTTAGTCCACCCAGTCAATCTTCAGAATTTTCAAGAACGTGTTTCCCACCCACTTTCAAATGGTGCACATTGCGTGTTTGAGAAACTTGTGCATAATATTCATTATGAATGGTACTCAAGTATATGAATCTCAGTAGCTGTGCTATGTATGAAACATTTTTCTGTACTGAGGGATGAATTACTTTGTTGCTTTGTAAATTTACCATACAGTTATGGAATTTTCAATTTTATGCTGAACAAAACAGATGATATGACTATTGCCTGTCAAAGTGGATCCTGTTACACGGTGCTGCTGAACTGTTTGCCATAGAGTGGTAACAATTTTGTAATTTTGTTACTGTAACTTATGAGGAACAAGCAGTTGTGTGTGAGTGGAGCCAACACATTTAAATTCAGTTTGATTTCATCAATTTGATAGCCCCTACTGGATATCTGCAAAGTGCAGTCTGTTCCTTTATTTTCTCCTAGTACATAACATCAAGTGCTTCAGCTCTTAACCAAGAAGTGAATGGGTTAAATGTACTGCCTCACAGTTATGTAACTGTTATGTCTATCTCTTGGGACCCCATTGAACTGCTTCCATTAAACATAAGTGGTGATCTATGTTCAGTACATTTCTCCTTATATGATTCCTTTTGCTGCATGTGGGCAAGGTTCAGTCACAAAAGTGTGCTATCTCTGTAATTGGCTAAATATATTGCATCAGTGAGAAGATAATTGACAAGGGGAAAATTGAATTTCTCTACAAAGCTTTTCCACCATAAATTCCACACACATTGACGTGGCATTTGCCCGGGCTGTGCTGTATCTCTGAAAGAGTCATGCTGTATAGTGCCTGTACTGATCATTCACATCTGACAGTGAGGAGGTGTATTGAATGTATGTGAGAATTCATGTTAGATGGTTTATTGTTAATGCTGAACATAATATGATTTAATGGCAGTAAATGAAACTGTTTGTAATATTGTCAATTGACTGAATGGGAAAATCCTTGTGTATAAATTGTGTCTGTCTGTGTAGCCAGTATGCAGTATCACGAGGTTGATTTAGACAGTGAGTTCCTGACTTTTGATGCATGTGGGTAATACGTAACAAACTGATGGCAGACATGTGCTATCTGAATGAAAGTTTTATGGATAACTGTCATTTTTACCCATAATTACAGTATAATATTTGCAGTGGCAGTTTGTGAACTATGCCAGTGATGTCTAACTCTTCACCTTCCATTGGATTGCATCTTTACAGTGCAACAGAAAATTGTCATGATGGAATTCTGAATTGATAAATGTTAACGAGAAGAGTGACATGGGATTAATGTTTTAACATTTTCTTTTATTTTCAAGAAGTAAGCTGTTCCACAATATTTATGAATCACAAATCCTGAAATAATTATTAAGTAAATTTGCAAATATTTATTGAGAAATTTGAAAAAATTACACTACTCTTCCATGTGACTGGCAGGATTTTTAGAAAATGGTGACCAAAACAGTAAAAGGTACCATTCTCTGAGGTGTCAGCACAAAGGTGAAATAGGTATCTAAATTGGTTCATATCATAGGTTTTACGTGTTTCGCTATAGAAAGTGTTACCTTGCAAATGTGTGTGATCAGCACAGCATAATAGCCAATTTTCTGAGAAGAGGTTAACACTAATAGGACAAGCGGTTTTGGTAAGTCTCTGCAATATTTACTGGAGGCAGTTCATGAGAATTCACATTGCAGCTCAGAAAATCCTAACTGGATGTGACTTGTTCGAGGTTTTCTGTCACTTGGAATTACTGAGTTAGAACCATTTGTGGTCAGATCTGTTCAAACTGTTGAAAATGGTGACCATATTTATGACTTAGTTGAAAAGTGTTGTATGTGAATTGCATTATGTTGGCATTGTCTTTAGCTTTCTAAGAGTTCATTGTTGTTTGGAAGTATTTGGTAGATGATGAGCACTTAACATCCCTGCTTATATATGCTTTGAAAAAGTTGCAATTTTAAAATCCTTCACAGTTCTATCCACAGATCATTGATTATAATTTTGATATTGCCTTGAATATTTCCCATGCCATGACATAGTTTGTTATGTAAATTCCATTAGGGTTGGATTTGAGTAATACTGACAATGCTTGGATAACAACCACAGTAGTATATTGTTTGTTTGAAGTGATAAAATGAGGTCCTCTACATTCTACTTCGAACAATAAGTTTTCATTATCCATTCTGCATGACTGATAAAGTCCTTCAGACAGCATGAACTTTGAGAAAATAATGCCCCAAAGGCAGATGACTGCTGACCTCTACCTTGATGTGCATTTTCATAGCATGCATGGTTTGCAGATGCAACAATGCAGTAGTGATGGTGAAATGCTGAATCATTACATTTGCATCTTTTCTTCCATGTATGAGTTGCAACTCCACATCATTTCTCACTCTGTAAACTCCCTGGTAAGGCATTTAAACTGCATCAAACTAGCATTCTTTGTGTGTGTGTGTGTGGGGAGGGGGGCAGATTGCATAATGCTTTGCTGAACTAATCCAAAATTATATGCAGGATAGAGGACAGTTTGGTAGTAAATACATTCAAATTGTATTGGTTATAAATTGGTAGTGTAGAAACCTTAAAATATTGCAAGAATTGTCAGAATGTAGCATTCAGTTTTTTAATATGTTGTATTTAGTTTTACAATCACCTTGTAATGGTCATATGAATAAGTGTATGATGATTGTGCCAGGAAAAACAATAGATGCAGTGGATAAGTATATCCATGGGTTGCCATTTGGTCATCGCTGATCTGTTCTTTCACTGCCCAGATAATGTGAACTTAAAATTTTCAGTAATAGAATACTCTTGTCTTTGGACTTCATTTTGCAGCGTGGATCCAGTACTGTCCTTATCCATGCATCAGCTGAACATATTCATGCACTGTGTACCAAGACTAAGTTTCTGGTCTTGGAAAACAGTATTCTAACCCAAGTCATTATCATTTTGTAGGTCATGGTGATTATGTTACTGGAGCTGTGGCACATTGATTGGTTTTGCAGACATTCTGTAGTGGACTTGACATAGGCTTTGAACTCTTGTGTAGTTCATATCTTACTGTACATAATCCTAGTCTAATTAATATTGATAAGAAGTGTATGCCATTATGATAACAAAGTATGTTATTTGCACTCCCATATTCTGTAAATACTGTTATTTATTTGTGATAAAAATAATAATTTTTTTTTTAATTTGTTCTGTTTCACCATTCAGATTAAATGGTTCTGTTGTAATGGTGAGGTGGTTATCTTGGTGACCACAAAGGTCTATCAGTACAGTCTGTTCATGAAATCGGTACAGAAATGATTTATTATTAATAAAATGATTTGATAGTAAATGAAGTTGTATTTTCTGATGTGCACATGGCTATGGGGGGGGGGGGGGGGGGTGTGGGTGGTGTTGCTGTATTTTGGGAGAGGGTTAAGGGGGAGGAAAATTGGGTATTAAACGAAAT
>Ga0136643_10009984_pt1 | contig 13989 bp, 9 predicted proteins | sample TergutLab28metaG_FD_96883 | JGI IMG/M metagenome (GOLD analysis project Ga0136643, IMG submission 96883) | Labiotermes labralis P1 segment gut microbial communities from Petit-Saut dam, French Guiana - Lab288 P1 (version 3) (version 3) | ecosystem: Host-associated > Arthropoda: Insects >... | reverse complement strand
TTGAGAGGGAGGAAGTAACGGCATTTATTGTTGAGAGGGAGGAAGTAACGGCATTTATTGTTGTGAGGGAGGAAGTAACGGCATTTATTGTTGAGGGATATGAAGTAACGGTATTTATTGTTGAGAGGGAGGAAGTAACAGTATTTATTGTTGAGAGGGAGAAAGTAACGGCATTTATTGCTGAGAGGAAGGCAGTAACGGCATTTATTGCCGAGAGCGAGGAAGTAACGGCATTTATTGCTGACAGTGAGTAAGTAACCGTATTTATTGTTGAAAGGGAGGAAGTAACAGGAGTACGGGGAAGGCTGCATAGTGATAGTATGAACTTGTTATGTATCATTATTATTAGGGTGCTCGAAACAAAGTGAATGAGATAGGAGGCTGGCAGCATACATCCGAAAAACGACGAATGCGTACTAATTTTTACTTCGAAAGTCGGAAACAAACACACAGCTTTGAGAGGAGTGTGTAATTGAGAGATTAATATGAGTTGAATCATGAGCTGTAGATGTGGATTGTGACTCGGATAATTATCAATGGAGACTCTTGTGAACAAATGAACTTATTAAAAAGAAAGAAGATCAAGAAATGCGTTTAAGATTTATGAAAGTAATTTTACCACACAGTAATCCCCGACACGTTTCGGCCACTTACGTGGCCATTTTCAGGATGATGTTGAGAACAAGAATTCCAATACAAATACAGTTACAGTATGTCGAAATCACTGCACGCTCTAATCGTGTTTGTATTCTTGCTCTCACCGCCTTCAAGATGTTCACACAAGTGGAAGTCGACGATTACTATGTAATAACATTTCACTCATAAATCCAAGTACATTTATTGGTCTTTTAATTAATTTTATGCGCCTAATTAATATAAGGAACATGGAACACATCAAGGTAAGTAACCTTCTATTTCCCCAGAGGGCTAGAATTTCTTGACTAGCTATGGGACCCTTACCCTTTGTAGGCTGAGTCTATTTATAAAATTATGTGTAACTTCACATACGTTTATAGTTTTATGTAAAGCGATGCTTTATGCTGCGAGGTGTCAAAACAGAATCCCAGTACGATAGTCGTGTTAATGCGTGATTTCAGGCTTCCGCCGCGAATCAGCCGATAACTTCGTTCTTCTGGGTTATTACGCGGCGAGTAACGGTAATTTCGCTCCGACGTTTCGGGACAACTCGTCGGTCCCATCCTCAGGGTTCAAGAATCCAAAAAGATCCAAAAGGATTGGGATTCTTGAAACTGAGGAAGGGACCTATAGGTTGTACCGAAACGTCGGTAAGAAATCATCACTACTCGCTGCGTAATAACCCAGAACAGCGCAGTTCTCATCTCTGGTGTTTCTCCGTTGGCTCCAAACCCGAATTCACACAGCAGTCTGTTACTAGAGAAGGATACGACAAACGCATACAGATGACATAAAGCAGATCCAACTTCGTGGTGTGATTCAGACTTAAAATTTTATCCCACACATTAAGCAGTAATATCATTCCAAGTCGCCACTAATGGATAGGACATACAATTAGGCATAACGAGTTTGTGGTAAATGCCTTTGAAGGAGCAATATCCGAAAAAAAATAGCCGTGGGAAGACCTCGACTAAAATATTGACAGCAAGTCACCAGAAACACCGCGGCTAACAGTTATACAGAAATGGAAAGAATGCCTTGCAACAATTCCAGATGGAAGGCTGCCAACCAATCGAAAGATTGAAGGATAAGAAGAAGATCATTCCAGGTAATGGCAGCTTAAAAATAAGACCTAACTGAACTGCGTACAATTTAAAAGACATTCGCCCTCTTACGCTTCTTCCTTTTTGATTCACCTTCAATTCCTCAGGACTAATTAGAAACGAAATTTTGTAACGGGTCACGGAGGGAGCCGGTGGCCCACCCGCAACTGAACACTACACAAGTCTGGAAAGTAATGGCTACAAATGTTGTTTGTCGACGTACCACGTGAATTACGTCTCAATTTCAGGTACTCGAAATAAATATAATTATTTACTTTCATACGTTTCTGAAGTCTATCAGTATTGTTAAATGAACACTACAGTACAGCATTAAACGTCTTTTGTGACCCCCATGTGTCCTACTTCCAGATGTGAATAGAAACACAATTTACAAGTACGTGTCGTTAAAGTTGACTGGCAACAAGAATTCCGATAAATTGCACCTACTATCTTGTATTTCATCTGAATGGAACCTGCCTGAAAAGCTTGCTCCAGTTCGTGTTCACTCGTGCAGGAACTCTTTACAAAGACGGATCACACAACACGTGTTACTGAGTTCCTTTCTATTAGTGCAACTTGTAAACAGCAGTAAAGACACCAAGACAGTTCACGTTTAACGGGGCAAACCTCTAACGAGGATCTCTTCTCATCACACACAGTGGAAAGAAACCACTCGTCCCAGTTAGTCAGAAACTCACTAATTATACACAGGGGTGGACACAGCCCGGTTCCCCCCGTCCCCCCCCCCCAAAGGGGTGGAAATCTCACACACATAACAAAAAATTTTTGTGTATTGCACATACAGTCGAACACAACTATATTTCACCCAGTAATACAGTAGGTATACAACTACATGTTTCGGCCCTATATGTTGGCCTTCTTCAGGGTGTGATTTAGCTTACAGAGCAGCTATACAAGATGTGTGGGGTGTTCTTTTAGGGTATTGGGGGTTGGGTGTTTGAAACGAGATCTCGTTTCATTAGTGGGTACCATGACCTAGGGCTGTTATGAGTGAATCATCATTAGTTGTTTATGTACATATGTCAAAGTAGGTTGATATTCTTATGCTAAGGATATGTTATAAATAGTATCATTGGTAATGTTGGTGTCAATATACTTAAAACTAGCACGCTATAATATACCAATATAGTCCATAAAATGTCAGCAATAATATAATAGTTTCGCTCAAAGTGTCAGTCAATATTTCCGTGTGTTATTTTACATCAAACTTGTTTCTACAGGCTAAGTAATGTTGTCTTCAAAAGCGTTGTAGATCCCATTGGTGCACACACATAGCGAGGGATGAACAAACAGTGTCCAACTGATGACCACCTCATGACACATACAGATTGATGAATACGGACCACCGGACTCGAAACAGGCAGCGCCCTACTTTACGTGACGCCACAAGAAAATGTTTAAAAATTTCTGAACTCGGACGATAAAAGCAATAATCCGACAGCTAAAATGTTCTTTACACGTGCCTTCATGCAGAATGTGACGGCTTTGTAACCTGCAAGTAGATCGCAGACCGGGACAGGATTTTGCGTTTTGCAAGACCGTGGATTTTAATTGTCATTAATAATCCAGATGGTGACTGTGTTAATAATCGTCCAACGAGATTCAACACAAAACAGTCTATTTATTATTCTGCAAGTTAAATCTACACGTTTCGGGTGTCAACCACACCCATCATCAGGAGTACTCAAAACTGTAACAAGAGCCTCCGGTACTGGTCGTATTTTTTGTGCAGCTTCCTTCCTCCAGCGTGGCCAAGCTAACTGCAGGAAAAATATGACCTGTGCCGGAGGTTGTAGTTACAGTTTTGTGTACTCCTGATGATGGGTGTGGTTGACACCCGAAACATGTAGAGTGAACTCGCAGAATAATAAATAGACTGTTTTGTTTTGCATCTCGTTGGACAATTATTAATATAGATCAACGATGCACGGAACCATGAACATAAAATCCAGATGATGACATTTTGCATGACAAAGGAAATTATATCCAGTACTGGAACGAGTACCATTTGGGAAACCGGATCATTGATCAGAAAAGTATACAAAAGAGAAACTTCAAGGAATAGGGCAATTAAGAGTGTGGACTGGATTAATTAGTTTCGGGGTGACTTAACTAAGCTCGTTGATGAAATTTATGATGCCACAGAAGACACAAAAATTGAGGTCCAGCTGAGTGAATGTTGGTCTAGAAGTCACGTCACGTGGAAATGCAACCGCGTGACCTGACAGTACCAAATAACGTACTCTAATGTACGTCTCCCTTGATGATCACAAGAAGCTCAGAAATTCTGTGGCGTAGGCCGTACGTTAAACAAGGCTACAGGTGATTCAAAAAAAAACATCCTTTGTTTTAATGGACCACCTAATTTTAGACCTACTGTACAGTGTTCAAAACGTGCATTATCGATAACTAATTCATGAAATATTCTTGTTATAAAAGCCAACGAGATGCACTATTTTTCAAGTTTATTTTGAAAGAGAACGCTACGTGTTTCGGACAGATCTACTGTCCATCATCAGGAGTCTCAACACTGTATACACAGCAATAGGTATTTGTCATGCTGAATTTTTTTTAAATGTAGGTAAAATTACTATTGTATATACGTAGGTCATTCGGAAAGTAAGAACCGTCTGCGCATATCTCTCGCGCATCCTTGGGAACGTCACTTTGCGCATGTGCAGTGACGTCCTCTATCAATTGAGAAGCCACAGACGCCATTTCATGAAATTCGTCTTATGTTTATGTTTGTTCCTGTGCGTTAAACATGTTTTAAGACAATTGAAGGGGCCGCCGACTGTGAAATACGGCCTGTAATTCGTTTTTTGAACGCTAGGAATGTACTACCAAGTGAGATTCATCGCCATATCTGTCAAGTGTATGGTGACAATGCGATGAGTGATGGCATGGTTAGGAAATGGGTTCGGATGTTCATTGAAGGACGAGAGAACGTGCACGATGAGGCGCGAAGTGAACGTCCATCTTTGGTGAATGATAATTTGGTGCGTAAGGTCAACGAAACAGTGCGTGACGACAGACGTTTCACATTTTCTGATATGTCCCTGCACTTTTCTCAGATTTCAAGGACTCTACCCTATGACACTGCCAGTAGTGGCTAACATCGCATGCGGCCGCATTCTATGAGGAGGGTATACAAAAACTTGTGCCCCACTACGATAAGTGCCTCAATAATGGCGGCGAATATGTGGAAAAATAGTTTGAAGAATGTAGAATGTGAAAACAATAAAATTTTATACGAAACCTTACTAGATTTTTCTTACAGCGAAACGGTACTTACTTCCTGAATAAGCCTCGTACATGTACTGTACATGTACATTGTAGTTAAAATGTGAAACGTGTTGTACGTAAAATCCTATGTTATATAAAAGGCTAAAATAGTAAAAATATTCCAGAAAATGAAATAGGTTCTGCCGATGTAGTAAAATTCTTTGTTTACGTTAACTAGTTTGTTACCGTCTGCTAGCGAATTCAGGATAGAACTGGTTTAGTTGTTTTGATGGTGGGGTATTGATCGGCTTGAGAAGTAGTGCATCTCGTTGGTTGTTATTATAAGAATATGTCACGATGCTCGGTCCTCTGAATGTCTAATTCACGAAACTAATCCAATAAAATCCACAAACTCGTTCCTTAGACATTTATATAATAAAATCACGTTGAATGTTCCTACACGATTCGGTCCGCATGGGACCATCATCAGGGGGGCAAGATCAAAGTAAAACAGCATAAAACCAAATTAGCCACGTTTGTTTAGAGCTGACGTGGTGTAAAGAGAGTAAAATAGTTCAAATACACACATTTCTTGGCACGGTAGATTTATAAATGTGCTAGTACTTAACATGCCGGGGACCGCGGTAGCACAGTGGTTAAGGTGCTGTGCTATAAATCGGAAGATCGCTGGTTCGATCCCAGTTGGTGTCATTGGAATTTTTCATTGATATAAAATCCTTCCGATCGCACTATGGTCCTGGGGTCGACTTAGCCTCTAACAGAAATGAGTACTAGGAGCATTTCCTGGGGTAAAGGCGGCCGGTGCGTAAGGCTGACAACCTACCACAACCCTGTGCCGTTGTCACGAAATCTAGGAACCTTAACTTCCTGGAACCCTCTGGGCCACTCCGGGACTGTAACGGGATTGCTTTTTACTTAACATTGCCTTGGAAGCAGACTACGTACTTAACGAAGTCAGTACAGCCGTTAAGATAACACGTAAGTGTTCTAGGTGCGTCGAAGTTAAGAATGTGGCACGCGGCTCAGCTAACTGCAGTTCAGACGCGTGATATCTTACAAGTTCAGAAATTATGTATATTTGTAAAAAAAATTAAGCTTATTTACAAAAATGTTTGCTAACAAGTTTCCACTCGCCTCGATGTTTCTTACCTGTATTTGTAGCTATGATAAAGTTCGTCCCAGAACAGGCCACGAAGGCTAATACAGCTATACCTTCACTCCTCCAATAGCGGTATAGCTCTACTCTTTCTTTAACCACTGCGCTAGATGGTGTGGGTGGTCAACGTCACGCCCCGGCCGCTTTACCCCCGGGAAAGACCCGGTACCCATTGTACAGAAGGCTGGATAGACCCCACGGTCGATCTGGACGGGTACGGAAAAATTCGGCCCACCGGGATTCGATCCCCGGACCGTCCAGCCCCTAGCGGGCAGCTATCATATTTCTTCAAATATGTATAAACTAAACATTAAAAAAGTTTAACGGACTTACTGCCAAAACATTACCCAGATGGGTCTAAAACTGCCCTTAAATTTTTGATCGTTATTTAGTGAGCACGGAGAAAACTTCTGCAATTCTATTTCAACTGTGCCAACGTATTTGTTTTCGGAATTATGCCTCGTATTTAACCTAAGAAATGTAGTCAGACACAAATAATAGATTCATTAAACTTGATGAATTAATTAGTTTGAAACCTGATGAAGAAGCAAAGGATTCAAGTGGATGCTTCAGCCTCGCAGACCGTGGAATTGCACTTGATTTCTCCCACCACCTACTTGATATTTATCACCAGTTTATGCCAAAAGTTTTGTTAACTACAAAACTTAAAATTCTGAAATCGTTCGGTCATAGAAACTTTTCAACAACGTTAAGAAAAAACTGATAAACTTTGATGTGTAAATTTGATGTGTTATTGGACCGTGCATCGTTGTGATAACTGAAGAATAAGAACCAATTGGATGCTACTTATTGTTCTATTACACTTATGATAGGCTCAGCATGGTTCGGGCACAAATACACCCATCATCAGGAGCTCACGACTATAGTGCTGATTACCACAAGGGCCGTCCGGTTCTTGAGTTGCTGTTGGTTGGAAGTTAGTTGCAGGCAAGCTATAGCCTGCAGCCCGGACACTTCTCTAGCCTGCCAGCACCCAATTTCCAACCAAGAGCAACCCAAGAACGAAACGACCAATGTGGTACTCAACATTATAGTAGTGAGCCCCTGATGATGGGCATAGTAGTGGCCGAAACATGTTGAGCCTATAAGAAGTACAATAAAACAATAAGTAGCATGTAGTTGGTTCTTATTCTTCAGTTCCACTGATAAAATGTTTAAAAAATTATGTTACTCGATAAAGCCAACACCTTTTTTTGGTTATACAGGTGAAGCAGCTGATATCAATAATTTCGAATCGCATCACCTTATTTGAATGAGAAACTGCACCTCTGTGCTCTGAAAGGCTAAGTCCAAATTATACTTAGTCTTTATGGATTAATGAGATAAAGTGCATAGCCTAATGATGAGATGGGTTATGCATGGAAGAGAACAGAAATCCACTACATTGTTTTGGTTGGAATGTCTGAAGGAAAGAAAAAGATTGGGGGATAAAGGTGGGAGGAAAATGTTAAAATGTACATTAAAGAAACGTAATGGAAGCGCGTGAATTGGGTGGTTCAAACACAGGATTAAGACAATTAATTAGCTCTTGTGTACACGGCAGTAAGCGTCTGGATTAGACGAAATGCGAAATTCCTTACTAGCTGAGGGTACATTAGAAGCTCACGGAAGACTCTGCTCCTGTAGTTATTTATTTCGTTTTAAGACATTTAACTTTTTACAGGGGTGCTGATAAGTCCTTAGCCCGACCAGGAAGGAAACAAGCTAATGTTTCTGTCAGAATGGCGTGAATTCGGCACCTTGCCTTGCAGGGAAAAAACTTTAAAACAGCTCGGGTCTCGATGTTGTTGAAATCGCGCGTCTCTGACATGCTTCCGAGCTTGTTTCCTTCCTGTTCGGACTAGCGACTTATCAGCACCCCGGTACTTCAGCATACGGAGTAGCCGTAAAATTTATATATGTGCGCTTTTTCCTACTTGTCACAGAAATGGTCTCTGGACAGTAGCCATTGTCGGGAGAAAAAAAGGTACAAGACGTTCGGGAATAGGGTAGGTTTCGCCCTTTTTTATAGGCCACGAAGGCCTTAGGGTGAGTAGAGGTATAGCTCTACTCTTTCTAAGACCTCGGCACTAGATGGGGGAGGTCTACCACCGGCAAAGACCCGGTACCCATTGTACAGGAGGCTGGGTGGGCTCCAGGGCCGGTCTGGAGGGGCGGAAAATCTCGTCCCCACCGGGATTCGATCCCGGACCGTCCAGCCCGTAGTAATTCGCTATACCGACTGGTCTACCCGGCCCTTGGTTCGGGAATAAGTTTGTTTTGTTTTGTTTTAGAGAGGGTGAGGCGCAACAGCCCACAGTGGGCCAGGGCCTCTTCATTCACTAGGTTTATAAATCACACTCAAAGACGCAGCACTATCGGTTCGGGAATAAGATCACTCTAAATTATACTGAAGGGTCTTGCTCGTACCTTGCAGCAGCCACGTTCCGCCTAGATTGCGAAAACCAAAAACTTACTGTTTGAGAAAGAAATAACTTAATGTCTGTTCTAAGATTCGCAAAAAACATCTAGATAAAAGCGCTATAAGAGCAAAATGTAGAATGTTCCGCTGTGTTGTAAAGGGCGAAGATCTCAAAACCAACTGGTAAAAATTTCAAGAGGCTGGTAGCTGAAAAAACGCTGTACTTCGTTCCAATGCCTTTTTAGTTTAATTCCTCTTTAACATATAACAAAATAAAAGCTTTCTCTTTTCCCTTAGGAAAAAAAACTCACAAGATTGATTACTCTGAACAAGAAATTCCTTCGACAACTTTACACAGAAACACACAAAACAAATATCACCAAAACCTTGCGATTTTATGACGAACGATCAGAAATGTCTCTTAATTGGAAGCCCTTAGGCTTAGGAATTCTACATAAGAAACCTGATACGTTGCAAATTCAATAGGCTATAACCAAGTCAGAACAACACAGACACGAATATGGATTTCTACGGAAATCTGCCTGCACTGAAATTTGAGTTCAACTTATTAAATTCAAATCTGTCTCACCGTAGCCTGCACTGTTCTCACGTGCGGTGTTTTCCGCCCCCAGGAAAGAAGGATGTTCTTCCTTGTAGGCGGCAGTGGTGCACCTGATCCTGCATATAAATTGCGCTCTCTGCTCTTATGGAAGTTCCTGTGACAAGAATTGCTATATTACCTTCATAAATGACAGGGAAAAGCAATATAAAGAGTGCAGTTGGGTCGCTAACGATGAACGGAGTAACAGAATCTTCGTATAATATATCTACTGAATGCTACTTACGTCATTAGTACTGACCCACACTGAAAACGGAGGTACAAGGATCCCCTGAAACTCTGGAGTATTTCTACCAGACTGCACTGCTCTCACGTGAAGATAAAAAGGTAAAGTTCACCCTAGAACAGGCCACGAAGGCCCGGGGGAGGGGGAAGCAGATGTATAGCTTTACTTTTCCTTCAACCTCGGCGCTAGATGAGGGTGGGTGGTCAACGCCACGCCCCGACCGCTTTACCCCCGGGAAAGACCCGGTACCCATTGTATAGGAGGCTGGGTGAGCTCCAGGGCCGTTCTTGACGGGTGCGTAATATCTCGCCTCCACCGGGATTCGATCCCCGGACTGTCCAGCCCGTAGCAAGTCGCTGTACCGACCGCGTTATCCAAAATACAATAATTTTCGATTCCCAAATTTAAATACTGGAAATACTGCCCTCTGCATACTGTGATGTTAACATTGTTAATCATACAGAAAGCAATGACACTTGTAAGGGAATATTTGTATTTCTGAGTCGAAAGCGGTAGCCTGTATATTCTTACCATACAGATATGTAGATGACAGTTTAAGATTAAGCGTGGTCAGATATTTTCATCCCATTTCCATGGAAACAAGTACTGAATCTATATACAAACTGCACCATCTGAATCATGAAGATGTAACTTAAGTCTTGGTTTGAACGTAACAGTGATCCGAGTTAGGGCGGCAAAATGAAGGGCATAAAGAGAAAAGGGAGGAAAAAAAAGACAAGGTTTAAAAATTCGAAAGAAGTTATTCTGCACTGAATTTAAAAGGGTCTTTCACGCTATTCTGTTACGTTAGCCCTTGACAGTTTACCAATACACTGACTACATCTGAACCGCAAAGATTCTATCGTCTGCAATGCTTATAAATTTGTAAAACATTTCACAAGCCAAACAGAGGAAAACAAATGTTGGTAACCTTGAAAGTGAACATGTGATGGGCGTATTTTGTAATTAACAAGACAGTTAACCACCAGTACCGTAAACTACAGCTTGTTTGTCACACATGTTTTATGTGTTCCATGTATTCACTACCAATTATTTTAACGCGACCTAATTTCCTGACATCTAGAAGGAATACATATCGGTTTCGAAGGGAAACGTGCTGAAGACAGCCAATATAGTTCCAGAAACATGGGAAAATTAGTGAAAATTAAAGCTTTAATAACCAATAATTATAACCAAGTATACTAATTACACCTCAAATATGCAAAAATATAAAGTCCCTCTCCATGCTACGAAAATATATTGGGAATGCAGATGTACAGATCCACTCATTTTTAACCCCGGTGCTAAATGAAGGTGACTGGTCAACTTCACGCTCCGGCCTCTTTAGTCCAGGGGAAAAAGCCCGTACCCGTTTATAGGAAGCAGGTTGGGCCCCAGAGCCGGTCTAGACGTTGTGGAGAAAAAGAAATTCTAGCCCTTACCAGGATTTTTTTTTGTTGGAACACACTGTTTTACATGGTCACTTACAAGCAACATACTAAGAGGTCTTCCACACCTTGTCGTTATCATACACCACACGATGACGCGCGAGCTCCGTGCAACTGGAGATTCGGAGGCAACGTGCATCTCGTGCACCACACACTCAACACGACATATTCCTAGGAGGGTAATTTACAACGACGCACCACAGTCTGTAGGACTTCTCTGGACGAGTGATCAGTGCGTCGCAGAGACCTCTACCTGACAACACACAACACTCACAACAGACACACATCCATGTCCCCGGTGGGATTCGAACCCACAATCTCAGCAGGCGAGCGGCCGCAGACCTACGCCTTAGACCGCGTGGCTACTGGGACCGGCAAGGATTCGAACCCCGGGTCGTCCAGCCCGTAGCCCAGTCCCTATACAGACTACGCTACCCCAAATACAGAATGCTTATGCAGTTGCTGTTATTTATGATCTCATACTGACTGCAAGTGCATTTTGCAGGATACTGTCTTTCTGGCAGTTATGTCGTGTTACGGGATAGAAAGAGAAGGTTTCGGAAGTGCGATGACTCCAACAACCCTGAGGATGGAGTCAGTGCGTTCCTCCGAAATTCTGATAACTTTCTAGCTGACCACAAAGCATCATATCCCACCAGACTAACCCACAAGTCGCCGCTATGAAAAGTACTAAATATTCACATGAAAAATTAGTTTTTGCATCAGAACCTGTGAAAACAGCTGCAGTGATAAGTGACTACAACAATATACAGGGTTATTCGAAATGATTGTCGGGGTTTTAACACTTGTCATAGGCAATGTACTTGAGATAGGATTATATGCATTTTCTTATTTAATAGAACGACACTCAAAGTTTTTGTTATATACCGTACAGGTGCTCTATATGTGCACCCTTTGTGATTCTACAAACATCAACACGATAATCCAGTTCGTTCCAAACTGTTTGTAGCATGTCAGCGGTGATGGTTTCAATGGCTGTTCTGATTAGTACCTTCAGTTCCGGGATACTTGCGGGAAGAGGAGGAACAGGAACCTGATCCTTGACGTAACCCCATAGAAAGAAATCACATGGGGTTGCATCTGGAGTGTATTGTGTATGACCCCGACAATCATTTTTAATAACCCTGTATAACTCCATACGCGTCATCAAACCGGACAGTGTGACCGATGTACACAACCCTCACTCGTTTGTCCGGCCAAACAACCAACAAACCAACCAATCAACCAACCACTGATCCAGCTAATCAGCCACTTTCCACGTATCGAAATAACCAACTCCGCTAACACAGCTTATATGAACCACTCGCTGGAACTTGTATTTAAATACATGTAGTCCACTTCTATTATCAACCAACAACTGCACTTATATAACTTTCACATAAAACACTTTAAAAAAACTTAAAATCACTCCAACATGTTTCGATCTTGTCATATCATCATCAGGGAGCTTTGTTGTTCCTTGCTAAAGTTATATTACCATATTCACAACAACAACGCTCCCTGATGATGATCAAAAATGCACGGTTCAACAATAAGATTTACATGTAGTTCCGTTGTGTGTAGTGATCCAGAACCTGTTCTACAGGGGACTCACCGTCTAACAAAACACCTGCACGTTTCAGCAACTATATGTTGGGCACTTCGATCTGCCAAACTGACTCCATGCACGAGAATCCTATTAGAGTAAAAAAACAACAAAACCAGTCGCTCAGCTATTCAACTATGCACCGTCTTTTATGGCAAACCTTTTCCACATTAGCCTCGCACTGAACTTTCCGGAGCCCAGTTAAATCTAATCAAACCCTCCTATCCTACTGAAACAAAACACACTGCTCTCAACACTTGCTGGAAAGAGAATGTTAAAGGTGATAATCAGACTCTTGTATGGGAAACTCTCTCTATATTTTCTAAATTACTGCAATGTATTTAAAAAATGTGAAAGCAAGAGCTAGGCGTGAAATCTTGTTCATTTATACACACAGGGTGATCAAAAAGTCTCTGTGCATCTGACGATTTTATTATAATCATCAGGAGCACATAGAATTTTTGATCGCCCTGTATATACTTATGTATAAATTCCTGTCAAATTTTAAACCTGCGCGCAATAAAGAATATCGCAGACGTGCAAAAAGCAACAGCAATGTAGAAATCTCTTAAGGGCCAGAGAAAACACTGACGATAAAAACCGAATTCACAATAGCCTCAATTATTTACCCAGTATCCAAACACAGACAGGCAATCACGGCAACTATGCACCAAGCATACGCAACCTAAAATAGCCTTTCAGAAGGCGTCAGCGCGTACTGCCAGCGCCGCTGATATCGACAGACAATTCCTGGAAATATATACGCCAACCACATCAACCACCATTAGCCGACAGTAGCGGATGCCGGTCTTCTGCAGTGTGACTCACCGAAAAGCGCAGCGTTACGTCCCAGAAGAACGCAATCCGCAACTACACGGCTGTGAAGATCTCAAACCTCTCGACGGTGTTAGCAGCAGTTATGTGTGTCGGTTACGTTGCCGAGAAAGATATCTGGGCCTGGATGACGTAACAGGAGACTATATGACAAGGAGCTCAATGATCTGTACTGCTCATCAAATATTATTCTAGTGATCAAATCAAGAAGAGTGACACGGGCGGGCGGGGCACGTAGCAGATACAGGTATGAGGGCGTTCGTACGGAGTTTTGGTGGGGAAACCCGAGTGTAAGATGCCACTTGGAGGACTTAGACGTAGATGGGAGGAAAATATTCAAAATGGAACATCAAGGAGTAGGATGGGAGTACTGATCTGGTTGAAGATGAGACAGGTAGCGAGTTCTTGTGAATGTGTTAACGAATCTTCGGGTTCCATAAAATGTCGGGAATTTCTTAACTAGTTGAGAAATTGTTAGCTTTTCAAGAACAGCCTGCTCTATGAAGTTCTTCGCTAGTCAGCTATTTGCTTACTTAGTTACTTAGATGATTGACAATGCTGACAATTACAGAGATTTTACAGCCTTGGAGACAGTGGCGGTAGCGGTAGTGTTGGCGACAGTGGTGGTGGTGGTGGTGGTGGTTGTGGTGGCAGTGGTGGTGGTGGTGGTGG
>Ga0136643_10009983_pt1 | contig 13989 bp, 8 predicted proteins | sample TergutLab28metaG_FD_96883 | JGI IMG/M metagenome (GOLD analysis project Ga0136643, IMG submission 96883) | Labiotermes labralis P1 segment gut microbial communities from Petit-Saut dam, French Guiana - Lab288 P1 (version 3) (version 3) | ecosystem: Host-associated > Arthropoda: Insects >... | reverse complement strand
ATGACCACAAAACAAATGACTACATACGCCGCGAACTACGGATTACAGGCATACTAGACAAGATAGATGAATACAGACGGAACTGGCTTTCACACTTGCAAAGAATGCCACAAAACTGAATCCGTTTGAAATCATACCACTACAGACCACAAAGAAAGAGAACAATTGGAAGACCGAAGAAGCGTTGGCGTGAGCAGCTGTAACTCTGGAGACGGAACGGATCAAAGGGTCCAATCCTTGATGTTTATGATGATGATGATGATGATGATGAATATTACACAGCTACGAGCTTAACATATTCCCCTCGCAGGTCTATACATCAATGTCGTCCCCTTGGTAACTTGTGGATGGCTTCAGCGGACCATTCTTTAAGGACGGTGCAGTACCACTCATGGACAGTCGTCTGTGCATGCCTTGCCAATGTTGAGCTCTATACACAGTTAAATAAATAAAGTGCTACGTTTAGTTGCTCTCTCTCCACAAAATGCAGACCACCGACAATGAATATCTGACGGTTTAATGTGTCTTTCCACAGTAACCACGCGGTCCTTTTAGGCCCACTATAATCGCCTTTCATTTTGCGATTCTTGTCCATGCACTTCGACCACTAGATTTGGTAATGTAGCGGTTTTTACTGGCAGAAGTTTGGCGTTTGGTGTTGGAATGCCGTACGAAGTTTACACTATTCGATGATATTTCACAGCTTGTGGTTTGTCGACAGAGCAGCCCCTGTTCGAATTATTTCCGAACCTCATTTTATTTTTAAACACTATACCAGTGTTTTCACACTTATGTGTCGCTACCCACATCTGAGGTGGTGGCGAAAAAATTTCTACCTCTTACTCACAATACGTGCTTTGGTAAGCATATTATAACCCGTATTTTTTATACCTGTAATAACTTGCAATGACCACTAAGGCAATGTTAGGTTGACAGCTACGTCACTCAAAATGACACAGGCAATTGACTACCAGGGTTGTCAGCTTCTCAGCGAAAAATGACCGATGCAGGGAAAAAAACTTATCGTTTTCTTCCGCCAAAGTCATGGTACGATTCGCAAAAATTTTTAATTTGAAGAATACCTGGCAAAACACGGAAAGTGTCATATTTACAAGACCTTGAAGATTAACTATAGAGAGAACTTTAGACAAGTATATATAAGAGTCATAAGAGGAATCACAGTACACTAAACGCAGGTTTTTGCAGCAATATGTAAATATGTATGTTTATCTTCATTCCATTAAAGCATTAGAATGTCACGTTAGTTGCAATATTCGTGTTTTTTTGCACGCCTGACTGCTGGGAGCGCGAGACAAAGCTATTAACCTAGACTGATGTGAGGTGCAACATTTTAAGACTGGACTGTGTATGAAAGAAATGAAGCCGTTCCTACTAACAGGAACAATAATGACATGACTGAATACATTAGGACTTATGCCACTGAGTGGCTGATACAAATCCAGATGTTTTTCATATATTATTTATTCTCGGTTTATTTGAAGATGCCTTCAATAGCACTGAATACATAGTGTCGAAAGATAGTGTGATTACGAAATAATAAATTAGGAAGGATGTTCAACAAAGCTGTAATTGAACACTGAGTTTCCTCGGTTTTTGCTAGATGATCTGAGGAAAACCACAAAAACTCTCACTCGTTCCAAGCTCTGTCCGATCCCAGACTTGAATTATGGACCCGAGAACATAATAAATCACGTGCGCCACTCACTGAACTGTGAAGTAAATTATTATTATTATTATTACTGCTGTTATTTCAGACCCAGTGTTACTATAAGTAACACAAAGTTTAAAATTAAAAATTTCTGCGTTGTGCAGCAGACTGCATTTATGTTTGTTATGTGGGCCTTAGAATAGATAGCGATTATTGCCTACACAACATTAACTATGTAGTATAACAGAGAAGGATTGTGTTTACTGTGCGGTACGGCCTGAGACTTGAAATATAATTTAGTGTTAATCTTCCTCTTTAAACGGTTAAATAGAACTTAACATATGAAAAGAAACGAAAGTGTCGGTTCTTAATCTTGTAATTTAGGAGACGTACCGGAGAGTGAGTTCATTTTGGTTCAGGCAAAAATATATCCATAGTTTGTAGTTATCTCAAGGGTACAACAGCAATCGCGACGAGTGTGTACGAAGAAGCGGCTTTAATATGAATAAGGTTGGTTAGTTAACTTACAATTATTATCCACCTCTTTCCACTGGAAAATTTGGCCCTAACATTTTCCCCCTCCCGAAACAATCATTTTTTGTTCCTACTGCCAATGAATAGCGCACCACCTATTAGATGTATCTAATAGCCATCTAAAGCCATCGTGAAACTTCTCTGCTTAAATTTGGACGTTTTGCTGACCGTGCATCTCAGTATATTTATATCAGTAATTAACCAACTTGATGCACAAAATTTTTGTTTTACAATAAGTTTATTTCATGCTTCTACATGTTTCGAGCACATCACACCTATAAGTGTGATGATACCAGAAGCTGTGTAATGCAATTTTGACCTCCTGATGATGAGCACATGTGCTCGAAACATGTAGAGGCATGAAATAAACTTATTGTAAAACAAAAGTTTTTTGCATCAAGTTGGTTAATTGCTGAGATAAATTCTCTGTTTAAGTTTGAGTCTATTTGTGTTTATATGGCCGTGTGTACAAATGTCGGCCATATATCGCTCACTGAATTCAATAGGGGCACAAAAGAAAAATTGCCCGTTTGGAGATAGTATTATGATCGAGCTCAAAAATAAAGCAACTACATTCGATAATTCTGACCCACTTGCTACTTGAAACATACTCTGCTAGATGAATATAGTGCTGTTAGAATCGAATGTAGTTATAGATTTTTTAACTCAATCGTAATATTAACTCCAAATGGGCTATTTTGAGTTGTGTCACTACTGCATTCAGTGAGTGATATCTACACGTATATGGGTGCGTGAAGAAGACAGGGGCATCATAAAAGAAGAAAAAAATGAAAAAAATAGGGAAATGGCCTTATGTAAGAAGGGAAGTTGTTTTTACAATCTTAACTCATTCTAGGGTCCATCCTTCTAATCCAGGAATGAAGAAGGCAATGCAAGTATTTAAATGGTGTCCGGTGTGTGACACATTTCATGTGCTGTACTCTTGCAAGGGAAGAAGGATAGCTCACCCATTACATACTGGACGGCCGAGAAATCACAATCCAATTCTCGGCACAGACAGAGATTTTGTTCTTCTCCAGTGAGTCCAGATCGGATCTGTGGGTCACCTGGTCTCCTAAACAATATTTCCTCGGAGATAAAGTGGCCGGTGAGTGAAGCTGCGTCTCACGAACATCCATCCGGTTTTACGTCTGTTAATGTGTAGCGCATACTTCAGCTCTCCTCATATTACTTCACTAACAGTGATGAAGCAAGCACTGGGGCAACTTTACCTCAACTTGATAATATTTAAGGTCTTGAACATGTCACGTACACCCGGCCTGTAACGGGATCACTTTATCTTTACCTTTCACATGTCACGTACTTGTGGCTCTGAATGTCTTGTGGCCGCGCATACAGACAGTGTGCCTCTTTGTGGCGAAAACATGAAGTTCACCGGCGTTCGTGTGGTAGGTAGACACTCAGTACGTACCTTGACTCAGGAAACCCTTTGAGTGCATAAAAATTTGGAAGCGACTCCTGGATTTTTAAAAACGCATATACCCCAGGTCTAAAGAATAAACTATGAAGGTTTGGGATTTTTACCTGTTTTATTTAACGACTCTGCACTGCTACTTGTATTAACTTCAGTAGCAGATGAATGAATGGGTAGACAGCATTGTTAGAGTGATCCAGACACAGGGAAGACGAAGTACTCGAAGACACACGTGTTCCACTGCCACATCTACCGAAAATCCCACCTGGACAGGCCTGATATTCGGACTGATCCTCCGAAAAGGATATGTGAAGCGTTATCTTTTCATGCGCAAGTCGAAACTTTCTACTTATTGCATAAAGTTGTGTTATCACAGAACGTTTGGTGATGAAGTTTCCACCGTCTTTACAAAACAGTAAACAAGCAACCGCAGCCTTCTGTGTGATCTGAATAAATTATAGCAGAATCTCGTTAGTTCGAGTTGAGAAGAACTGAGGTTGCTTAGCATCACCAAGAAGTTCTGGACTACACGAATTACGAGCATTTAGAACATGCAGTTACTTACTACATACGTATATGGCATGACATACAGATTGTATTAATAACGTCTATATACGGAACATAGTATTATAACATCAATACACATTAGTACGAAGTATAGTAATAGTAATAATAATAATAATAATAATTAATAACAAACGTATATACAATAGTAAGTTGGATTGTAAAGAAATTAAACACTTCCCTCCTAACGAAACGGAAACAACGGAACTTCGAAAAGTCGGGACTGTACAGTATATATATACACACATACCGTAAACACATTTGTATATTTGTCTTTTTCTACATCATTGTGAACTAAAGCACAGTCAAAGCGAGGGACAGAGAAAGATACAGCCGTTGAACCAAGGAGAGACAAGAGAGGGAAAGCGGGTAAAGAGAGCCAATTAGATGTGGCAAGATTTATCTCCATAGCAACGGTGAAGCATGTTGCTTAGTGAAGGATCGCTCTTACTGCAATGGCCGCACACTGAGACAGAAATAGAAGATGATATTGAGAAACTACTTTCATGTGACGTGCGGGTTGATTCAAACTTCAGGTACTTGGCAGGATATTTTTGAGTGGCCTTCTTCTTTCTCGATACCCGATTTCTAACCGTCCATTACCGTTACTTTTCCCTATCCGATATTTCTTAGATTCTTTCCATCCTTCTAGCTATTTTTCTTTTTTCCCCACCTTGGATATTTCGCCTGTACTGCATCCCTTTGAATCCTTCAATCTCTCTCTTTCCATTCACCTGGTCTTCCTTCCATATTTCCTTCGATAATTCCCCCGTTCAATCTTTCAAATTTCATTTCCATTTTTTTATGTTTCGATACTTCACTCCTGCTTTCCATCTTTTCAAATACCTTTCCTTCTTTCTTCCCTCTCAACTGGCTGTTCATATTTTATTTGTCTATTTGGAGGAATTAAAAGACAGAGGCCGTTCTGGTTCATTGTTCTACAGTTAACGCTGGACTGCATCATGCTGTCACTGGATGAAATGTTTTAAACAATTATCTGCTTCCAAAGACTACAACAGAGCTAACAACTGCCTGTTCTTACTACTTTTCAGTGAATGAAGAAGCGGTCTGACAACATTTTTCTCACGTGTTTCAAAGTATTAGAAACACACAAAACTACACTGAATTATTACCTTATGAGCTCACTAAAATAAGTTCTATTGTTACAGGTTTTATATGCTGTATCTTTAACATATCATAGCCTTCTACACACGGACCACGCTTCCACGCTTCAAAAAAATTCCTCCTGCAGACTGCTACTCTAGAAACTTGTTTATGGTCCAAGAGAATTTTGAAACATCCGGTGTCTGTTTTTCATCATGGTTGTTCAACACGTTCCTCTTTATGAGTTTATATATCCACATGTCACATAATGTACATTATGTTGATGATAGCAATGCTACAGGCGTACATGAATATTTCCATCATTTTCAGTCGGCTCCGGAGAAGAGAAACTTCAGTGACATGATAAATATTTATTTAATTTTTAACGCTTAAATGTGAGTAAATATTAATATAATTAAAATAAATATTAGAATACAAAATCATGTAGCTTTCCTTGTGCGTAATTAAGTATTGTGATGTCTTGATGACTTGGGGGAAATGGGTTGTCCAAATATTTTCACCTACGGCACTAGTAAATATATGAGCGATTAGCTTCACTCTCCAGTCACTGCACTCCCCGGACATCGTTGGGTTGTGTACATTGCTTAACCATTCTATGACGAAGGGAATATTCCTTCTCTTTTGGGTTTAGAAACCTTGTGGTTCAGTTCGTGGCAAACCACTATATTGAGAGTACTTACGCAAATAAATAAAAAAGATGATAATTCCAATCAGAAATAATACCGGCAGCTTCATTTATCTTTAGCAATAAATTCCGCTCTTGCGTCGGGTGTTTGTGGTCTATAGCACACGGTTTAAAGCAGTGCAGGTGAAACTCATAGTCCACAAAGACCATCGGTCAACTTGTGCAGGACGCAAACCGCTTTCTGACAGTAACACTCTTGTTATTTCGAAGAAAATTAGATTCATAGTAAGCAATCAAGGGACTGAGATTACAGTCAGTTATTAATAAAATTTGATGAAGCTTCTAATTATAATTTAACGTTTAGCGCGAATTATTTTTGAAGATACGAAGGATTTCGAGTGTCAGTCATATCTTTTAAAATAAATGCAAGGTACTTAGTTACATAAAATTATAACTGAAATATATTTCTACTGCATAGTTGAGGCAATATATATTTAAATATTCTTAAAATTGATTAGGTGGATGAAGCTTACCGTGTTCTTTCACTCCTCCCACTGTAAAATTACCAATATTGGATGTTCGCCCATACAATGAGCACAAATCCCACTACAACTGAAAATAATTTTTTTGCCAAATTAAATAAGAAGAGATGGGATAGCAAAAGTTAACCTTGATCAAAATTAAAAACGGGCCACCGATATTTCTGGCTGACATCGGGTTGTGCATCCCACTATAGGCTACACGCTAAGTTCTGTAGTTCAATAAAGAAGCCACCCATCTGACAACGGGTGATTGTTTTTCCCAATCTTAGCGGTTTCTGCGCTTGACATTTAATGATTTGCTATTATTAACAACACTTCTCATATACACACGCAGTGTACTCAGAATTGTTAAATATTTCGAATGCTTGTAGAATTACTATGGAATAAATGTTGGAAACTTGGCAAAGGCGTTTCGCAAATATGATTTTCTTTCTCACGCAGAATGAGTCTCGAGAATATCAGACCTCCTGTCTATTTAGCAACACCGACGTTTCCTTGAGCTCAAACGGATCCGGAATCCATAATGAAATTCCTTCCCGAGATTGCGTCAATGGTTAAAAGTGATATAACATAAGCAAATTAAGCAAACAAACGCGTTAATAAAGAGTGGTTGTTGCATACAGAGTACTCTTTGTTCATTAGAATACATCAAGTTGTTCCTGTGCAGGCCGAACCATTGTTGAATGTGAAGTTAAGACTCTATGCACCCTCAACCATTGCAGCAGATAGTGACCAGTAGTCACTTCACACACAACCGAATTATCTCAGTGGACAGAACCCTGGGAGCCCACTGGGTAGGACGCCGTGTGGAACCTACAGGCGGCTTGGAAATTTTGGAGGAGAAAAAAATATATTTATGTCTTCCGAGAATCGAGCTATGGATAGTGCAACATAGAGTTTATAACACTTTTGAAGAAAATTCTTACATGAAGGTCGTACGGAATTCAAAACGTCACGGTATTACTGACTTCAGTGGCAGCAGCACTGGATGGAGTGTGTTAAGTTCTTATCGGGCAGAAAGCACTGTATAGAATGTCACTGCAGTGGCCCTGTAAAGGGACTGAGGTACTTTTAATAAACAAAATAAAAAAAAAACACCAAGGATTTGGAGGCTTCAAGTACGTACACTTGATGTTTCAGGAAATTAATTGGTGGTGGTACACACAGTAGGATCGACAACATACCCGTTCCCCGATTTTTGGTTAACGACTGTAACTTTTAGTTTTTGGCGTTTCGCTGACCGTGCATATCAGTATATTTATCTCAGTAATTAACCAACTTGATGCACAAAATCTTTGTTTTACAATAAGTTTGTTTTATGACTCTACATGTTTCGAGCACCATGTGCTCATCATCTGGAGGTCAAAATTTTACAGCCTCTGGTATCATCACACCTATAGGTGTGATGATACCTCCTGATGATGAGCACATGTGCTCGAAACATGTATAGGCATGAAATAAACTTACTGTAAAACAAAAATTTTGTGCATCAAGTTGGTTAATTAGTGAGATAAACGTAACCTTTAAGTCTAAATAAACGAACAAATAATGCAAGTTATGGACATATTCCATCGTCACCTTTGTTTAAGTAAGCAAAATATTATCGTTCCTGTCATCAGGTAAAACAAAGAAATCCATTCTAGTTTTATAGCGAATGCAATTGATCTGTACTTCCGATAACAACAAATGGTTATTGTCGGGGTATAAATTACTTCAGCATCTACCTTTCGTACTCTATATGTACAAAATATATTCTGAATTCATGTAGGTTTACTGTTTTACGGGAAAAAGAAACTGAATCCATTCAATGGGGATGGTTAATTGTTAACAAATTCACTTAGCTAAAGAGGCAGAGATGTCCAGGACGGTACCTTTCTTTAAAATAAACGATGTGATTGAATAGGCCCAATAGAGGTTTCAGTTTAATGACTCATGTAGGTTACAAAACTTTAAAATATGTGGCTCTAAATTTGTATCGTCCCACCAATTATGTTGATCCGGATCGGTGCCGGGTGGCAGTGTGTCCAAGGAAAAACATATTAATCGGTCTGAAGTCAGGAACGCAAAGAATCTACTGTACAGTCCTAATATCAGTATACGAGTACCCTCAAAGGAGGGATTACTTCTAAGTACATACCATTAAAAACAACTAACTCCATGGAACCCTCTTCTTGTAACGTACAGACTTCCAGATGAAAAGCTGCACATGGTACTCAAATTACCTGTTTGCTCATATGAAGCTTATAAAAATATATTATTATTTACTTACAAAACACAGACCGAATGATCTTGTAAAGAAAACTGAATGGTAGGGAAAAAAATCCAGGTTTTAAATATTTGTTATACGAAATTCCTGCTTTAGAGGGTTAAGTTAAATAATGATACCCAGACGAGGACGAGCTGCTTCACCAACTTCTCGTGACGTTTAGTTGTGTATAATATTCTACAAACAAAACTGACAGAATTTGACATGTTGAGGACGGTGCATCATGATACATTCTTGTAATAAAACCAACGAGAAGCACTATTTCTCAAATTTCGGAGAGTATCTCTGTCCATCATCAGGAGTCCAGCACTGTACACACAGCAGTAGGTGTATGTCATACATGTTATGCTGACTGCTTGCTAGCGGTATCACGCTAGCAAGCAGTCAGCATATCCTGTATGACCTATACCTATTGCTGTGTGTACAGTGCTAGACTCCTGATGATGGACAGAAATACTGTCCGAAACGTGTAGAGTCATATTCCAGAAATAAATTTGAGAAATTAGTGCTTCTCTTTGGTTTTATTATAAGAAAAACTGACAGAATTTAGTGACGGATAATCACGAACATATATCTCATAATTAAAATGGCGTCACTTAACACTGTCCTTACAAAGAATTGCATGTTACAACTAACGGCGCTAGCGAAGTGTTTAATGTCACGCGCAAGCCGAGACACTTGTTTTCTGCGTGGAAGCTGCTATATAGCACCATTACATACAGCCTTCCTTGTTGCTACTACAAAGTGCTGTTTGTCACGTTGAGTGTTGTTGGTAGGGGAGCAGATGGCTCCCTAATCGTCAGATCACATGCAACGGAAGCTCGTCAGGTAAAATTTTATGTTCATAATAATAATTTTTAATAGTAACGTAGAGGAGGAAGAATACTTTACTATAGATGATGTTCTACATGTATTTCTTGACCTTCGTTAATAAACCTCTATTTTCAAGGTAAACTTATAGTCATGACAGACCGCGAACAGCTTGAAACTCTCAGGGCAACAACGGCCAGTTTCGTTCACTGGTCCTGTCAAATGAAGACCGAATCCACAATAGGAAATCATTCTTAGTGAGATACCACGTGCATGTACAATATATTTTATATACTTACTAATCGGCATGATTGTCACATAACAGAAATATATACTTGAGTACCAGTTATGAACAAATATTTTGAAAAGAAACCCCGTGGAAGGCGGTTCCACATTGCTCCTGAACGTTGGTACCCGTCCACAAAAATATGTGGCACAACATTTCAGAAGATGGTAGTTTTTAAGGATTCTATAAACCGAGTATCATTTGAAACCTCTCATAAAATTCTCATAGAATTCTCTAATATGAGGTTAGATACATATCTCCTCAGCTGGTCTCCCGTACTTTGAGGGGTAGAGATTTTCTTCCAGATATTCTTCCAGGCTTACCTTCCATATAGGAAAGCCCCTTCTTGTATAACTTCGGAATTATACATTTTTCCAATCTGAAAAATTTTCTCTGTCTTTTTCAAATTCAATAATCAAACATTCGCACACTGAACTTTCAATGCAGAATCACTACGTCCGGTCTTTATTTTTAATATTATTATACGTTTCAGGAAAGAATATTCGCTGCATGACGTCATTTTATACAACGAAATGCAACATGTACTTCTCCCTTCCACGATCTACTGAATGTCTAAAATAAAATAAATTCTGAATTTGCAATAACCGAAGAATGTAAATATGCAAATTTTCTATCCTAATTAACCAGTTTAGTCACAAATTCCAGCAATACTAAGTAATATTACGTTGTCAATAGTGTTTCATGTGTTAACAAGTTGTTTCAAATGCAAAATTACATAGAAATTTGTAATGCCTCCCATGCTTTGCAAGAGTTCAATCATTGTTTGTAACTGAATGGTCCTGCCTAATTGTACAAAACGAGAGTTTGGCACCGACTCCAGTTGACTCAGAAGTATAGTCAAATGGATACTATGTGTTCGTAGGCAATATTGTGTAGCACAATTCAAATATTAATTATTTTTAATACAGTAAGACTACATAACGCCTCTCGTAAGTGTAATTATAAAATACATGACAATCTGCCGAGCAAAAGCCGCCCTCGCCCTCCCGCTCTTACCCGCATTTTGTTTCCTCCAGCAGCCCACAAACCCCAGAAACCTTCTCCGGAATCGGGTTTTTGTTATATTTATGTATGAGTGGCTAATCGCTGCCCTTGGTCTACAAATTATAGGCTTGGCGAACAGGCCGTACGCCTTGGTATGGGCGATTTACAAAATGGCTCCTCTGCGTTAAAATAAAATAGAAAAAAAATATTAATACCATTAAATTACATATTAGATATAACGCTGAAGTGCGATGTACATATAGTGTCCTTCTTCTATACATAATCGCATACATTATTATTCACTGATAATCGTAGGCAGACTAACATTTTTGCATTAAAAAGATTATAATGCACGAATAAACCGTGGCAGAATTACCTCCTCATATGAATATTTTCAGTGATGGCGAGGCTGCAAGAACGTAGGCTAATTTGCCAATTACAACATTAAATGTTAGTAACCTTAAAATCCCATGGGTAAGTACATGCGCCATCAGGTTGAATAATAAGAACAGATTCTTATAATGAAACCAACTAGACGCACTAATTTCTCAAATTTGTTTTTGGAATAAAATTCTACACGTTTCGGACAGTTCCTCTGTCCATCATCAGGAGTTTTTTTACTGTACACACAGCAATGGTACACGTCATACAGGTTTGCTGATAGCTTGCGAGCAGTTCCGTCCTGATCCTGCTCGCAAGCTGTCAGCAAAACTGTATGACATATACCATTGCTGTGTGTACAGTGAAAACTCCTCGTGATGGACAGAGGAACTGTCCTAAACGTGTAGAATTTTATTCCAAAAATAATTTAGAGAAATTAGTGCATCTAGTTGGTTTTATTATAAGAATTTATCACGATGCATGGTCACCTGAACGTAAAAAAATAATAAAAACAGAACAGTCTGTCCACACTGTGTATTTATGGGTTCCGTATGATTCTTACAATAATCATTAGCATTAACGGTTTGGTACGTTTATGTGGAAGCAGAGAGTGTTCTCTGTGAGGTATGGACTAAATATCTGTTTTAAACACAGATTCTTCTTACTCTTAAAAAGATTAAATTAATTTTTCTATAATATCTTGACTTTCAAAAGACTGTGAAAGAAAAATTAATTACACTGACATATGTAAGAAATAACGTGAGAAAATGTTATGCATTGCTTTCTCTGGTCGGTGGTAAGAAACGTGTTAGGGACGCAGGGTGTTAAAAAAGAAACGTGTTCCACTCATATAACACCAGATATTTAGACATGACGCCTGTATCCTGCTTAGTTCTGAGCTGAAGAAATCAGAGATAACTCAGCTCCATGGATCAGTGTCCTTCTTGAGAAAGTAACTAATTGGTTCTCAGCTAGTCAAGAAATTCTCAACATTTTATAGAATACAAATGTTCATTTCCACATTCACAAAAGCCCGCCATCTAATACAAATAAAAACACTCACTGTACGGAATACCAAAAGATCTGACACACTCTCAGGATAGTTCCAAATGAGACGCTTTTAACTTTACTTAGGTGAGTGAAAATTCCCGACCGGCTTTTGGAATTTTTTGACAGCTGGTCTTGGTACTTTGATACGGAACATACGAACAGTAGTTTTGGACAGCAGAACATATCACAGTTCTATATTGGCCCACGAATAATTTACATAATGCATCTGAAATTAAAACATGCACAAAGCCTGCTGCCCTGTAATAAAAATTCCCTTTTCACTCAAATGCTGATTTTCCTCACAGTCGAACTATGTAAGAGTCGCATATTGTAGACCGGATATGTAGTATTTTCTACAACTTGCTTTCACAAAATTGTGTAGCGTGGGAATATTTTAAAATTCTAAAAAAGTACACTTTCAAAATCGTGCATGATTTTTAGTCCGTTCTTCCTGAATATTTATTTCACCGTCGTACAGTCCAGTCCCATTATTTTACTAACCCACTGCAAGTCGCGTACATCTGAACATTTTTCGTAATCGCACAGTGCAGTACAGGTTAAGTGGGAGTGGGTTTAATTAATATCGGCCCTTTCTTAACATCTTGTTTCAAAGAGACCAACAGCCATTAATTTCACGGCGTGGCAGACAACATCATAATAACTACAGGCAGACACGGCACTGCGGCAAACAAATGCGCACAATTAGCACTCATATGAATGTACCGGTTTAGAACTTTATCCCGTAACAAATAAAAACACAGATTCTATACCATTAGAAATCAGTGTATTATTAGGCAACTATTCACACCACAGAGACGACGGAATTAGCGATGGTAACGACACGTGATCATTCAATTATAACCTCGTACATGTTCTTCGTAATTGCGGTGTAGGGTTTTTTATTCTGACTTAAATATAATGCAGTTTGCCTTTTCACAAACCTTTTCCCACATTACAGTAAAGTACAACGTTGCAAGAGCTGGGATAGAGTAGTCGGTATTTGTATAGTGGCAATGGGCTAGACGTCCTAGCAACCGTTGCAATGAGGAGGCGTTCATCTCAAGCGTCCAGACCAAGAGTGGAGCTAACAGAGCTTTCATAGTTAACAGCTTAAGAATAAGTGGATCTATACCACCATGCCCCTATGTGTTTTCATAGCAAGCATACGGACAACTTTACATTTATTCCAAATGCTATGAGTAAAAAAGTGTACATAACACGAAACACTGCATTTTAACAAAGTTTACTATGGTAAATATGTTGTTAAATTCAGGTAAACAAGAAGCAATTTCAAAATTAAGACCCCAGAACGTTACATTATGTGGTGTTTTCAAAACGTTTTAACCATTTAGTATCATATAATGACTTCCGTCAATCTACTTGTGTCGACACCCCACAGCGTAAGATAAAGAAAAGACTAAAAACATATTCGTAGGCATGTCGTATACATAAGCTTATGAGTATATTTAAAAAGAGTACTCGGGGACAGGGTGGGCCGGGTGGCCCAGTCGGTATAGCGACTGAGCTACGGGCTGGGTGGTCCGGAATCGAATCCCGGTGGGGACGAGATTTTACGCCCGTCCAGACCGGCCCTGGGGCCCACCCAGCCTCCTGTAAAATGGGTACCGGGTCTTTCTCGGGGGTAAAGTGCGGCCGGGGCGTGCTGCTGACCACTCACCCCCTTCTAGTGCCGCGGT
>Ga0136643_10009981_pt1 | contig 13990 bp, 4 predicted proteins | sample TergutLab28metaG_FD_96883 | JGI IMG/M metagenome (GOLD analysis project Ga0136643, IMG submission 96883) | Labiotermes labralis P1 segment gut microbial communities from Petit-Saut dam, French Guiana - Lab288 P1 (version 3) (version 3) | ecosystem: Host-associated > Arthropoda: Insects >... | reverse complement strand
TGAGGCATTCTTCCACATGTCTGGTCTCCTTCGTCGCACACGTTCACGGAGGGTCGTCAAAACATTTTTATAATAAACCTGATTGACAGTCTGACCTTCAGGCACCCAATCAATGTAGATAACACCCCGGATATCGAAAAAAACAATCATCATTGCTTTGAATTTGGACTTGCTCATGCGCGCTTTCTTCTTCCTAGGGGATTGGGAGCTCTTCCAATGCATGGATTGTCTCCTAGTCTCTGGATCATATTGAAAAATCCAAGTTTCGTCACACGTAATTACGTTTAGGAAGAAATCAGGATCATTTTCAATGTTTTCAAGAGTATACCATATACCATACAACTGTGAAAGTGACAATGGAAGTGACTTACTTATAGGAAAAACCTATACCAGTAAGTCCCATGTTTGTAATAAAACCCCTCTTTCCAGTTACACTCTAAATAGACCTAAAATCAATATTTGTAATATTGATTAGGCACCACCATAATTAACAGGGTCAGCATAATAAGAAAACAGGCCTCATCAGGAAGAACGATATTTTAATTCTAGAACGACCTTACTGGTACGTTTCCAGCCACAAACGAATGATTATTAAATTACAATCAAATATTTTTATACTGCATATAAAAATATTTGATTGTAATTTAAATTTAAAAATATTTAAAACACAAAACTGTCGATAAGGCAACGGTTGCATCAACTCACTCTACTTACAATATTACATTTCCTATGTAATAAGGTAAGCTTAATCTTTGTTTTACCTTGTAACGTAATTTAACGTACAAGTTTTTCATTACTAGAAAAATATTTATAACGTGAACAAAATGTACGATTAGCCTAAACGTGTAGCTATATCGACTATGTCAATAAATAAAACATAAACATAGATGAATATCACTATTCAGTATGTTAATATGACATTTGTATTGATCGAAATGAGGTTATTTGTGCAACAACGAAGTCTGTAGACGCCTCCTTGAATATACTGCATAAAATTGAATGACTGTCAACATATGATAGCTACCCCAGATCCATCTGTGAAGATAAAAAGTTCCCAATTTTGTGTTCAGATCTTGTTTGAGTATGTGTATAATAAAAGAACGCAAGCATGCCCATTCATACACGGAAACACACACACACTGAAACACATGACCTAATGATGAACGTCCGAATCCACTCTGTCACCAACTATTTGAAATGCATCGTCGGTTTTGTCATCACTCAACATTACACTCATCGCTGCACTTACCCGCAATGACAAATAACTGGTGGAGCACAATCATAATAGAGTGTTATTGCAATTTATGTTCAGAGTATGCCAATGAGGCCTAGGTATCTTCAAATTTAACATCACCAACAAACATTTGTGAAACCAGTTTTCTCTACACTGATTTGTTTCGTTTGGGTTCAGTAAATATCAGCACAACAACATGCATGATCTTACTCACGTATATGATAGTGATGGTGAAAGGCAATCTCTTTGATTTTCAAGGCTTCTGGAATGATAAAATGTCTATGGGTGGCCAATAATTTCAGATATTTCTCAAGCATCTTTTTACCTTCATGTTCAAAAACAATTAGGCGCTTAATTATAAGGGAAACAAATATTTCCATGACGCAGAATTTCTTGAGACATTGTTCACATTTGCTTGTTGACGATGTGGAATTTGTCTAACCTAAAATACTATTCTTCTTCATCCAGCAGCAATAAAAGTCCTCTCTCTGCAATCGCAGTCCATTTCAAGCAAGTCGTCACGTTTATATTACGTGTGTCTGAACCCACAGCCTCTGGTGCACTACCGAACTGCGACAAAAGTGCTGACTTACGGCGTTTGACTTAACGTATCTTTGTTCGTAAGCCATACGTGCGTCATGCAGGCAAATTTGTGTTTGTGTTACGGGAACTTTAGAACTGTAACTGGGACTCTGCATATTCTAACAGGTTTTACACACACACACACACGCACACACACACACACACACACACATACACACACACATATACATACATACATAAATACATACAAAAATACATACATACGTACATAAGTACATACATACATACATATATATCTGTGAATTCTTTTGTTCGGGGGGAGATTAATTGGATAGCTTACTGGGACTTTAACCCAGAATGACTAAAGATGTGTGCGACCGGGGTGGAATCACCTTAGTGAAGCCTGTGCGGCACTTGACCGCACCCCTTCTCAATACATGGAGCAGCGAGTTCCTCGGAGGTCCAGGAGTGGAAGAACTAGAGTTGCCCCACTCTATTTTACTCGTATAATTGACCAAATCTTTAAAACGACGCACATTCCAAATGCCTTATTAACTGTCAAATATGTAGAGAAGTACGCGAATAAACATTTTTAAGTATTTTTTATAGTCCGATAATTTTGTCCTATTTGAACAAAAATTTAAATAATCGACAGTTTTTAAACTCCACAATTTCAGAATTCATAAAAACCCATTTTGCAACTCGCGAGTTACTTCTTGCTTACGGACGGACGGAGCAATTTTAACTCTTGCTTCTCAAGTGTGCGAATGCGCCTAATACGATTGATTCAGACAGCAGCGCAATTCAGTAATTATTTTACCTCGATAATAACGTTATCTCTATGTGTGCCTTTAGCTACCAGGCCAGAAACGATACTGAATTGCTAACTAAAATATTTATAGTTCTGAGAAAAAAAAAGTCACGTGAAAGCTTACAGTTAGCATTAATTGTGAAGTAGATTACAAGACTAAAAAAGTGGCACGTAGTTCCTATAATCTCCATAAGGCTGAAAAGCGTGTGTGTATAGTGCACCTTATGTGTAAATCTGCATTAACGAGTTCAAATCACACTCCATGACAGCTGCTCTTTCGACATGAAATTTCCATTCTTCCGCACTATTAGTGTATTAATCGCAGCGTTATAATATACTTCGGACGGTGGCAAGAACATATTTTTGAAAACGTTCTGCATTGTTGAAAGTGTTGAGGTCATTATCGTCTTTTCAAACGTGTGCTGGGCGTTGTCTTGATAAGGCAGAAACCAATTCACCTTAGAATAATTTATCTTTTTAAGAAAACTCTTAATAGGATTGGAGATTTTTATGGCAGTCTACGTAGAATTGTATTTTGGTTTCTAAAATATGACAACTAGTAGTGTGGTGGGTAGGTGGAAAGTTTGAAAGAAGACTTTCTTCTGGGACATAACCCATCCTACAAAACAGGTCTGCTAGTCTACAAGACTAGAACGCCACAATATAACTCTCTCCACCATTCTACAATCAACGCTTAAATCTACAGATTCGCTTTTTCTTTAAGATACTCTGTATAAATTTTTGTATGATTTAGCCCCCTTGGCATACTGTGTTTTCCTCCTACGTCACATTTTTTAATCATCCGAGCACTATTACATACTAATATCACGTCCATCCTACATTACTCTGATACTATCTCTGTTGCCAGATTTATCTCCTCTCCCATTTGTTCACCATATCCCCCAATTTTTCACGATGTAACTTCTTTTCTCTCTTTAGCTTTTGAAATCGGGAACACAATATTAGCAGACAGCCCTGAGCAAGTAAGAGAGATATGCCAAATTCTACGGTGGATATTCATATTTCAAGTGCCAGCTGTGCTTATTATCTCTATGCATAAACAGGAATCTCTAGTCTTACGTGATATGCATGTACGGTCAAATATGAAATTACTTTTACGGCTAACCTACTGAATAACAAATTATTTGACCCCACGGCATAGTTTGTTCCCTGAGCTTAATATGTTTTGTGTAAAGTATGGATTTTCCACGTCTGAAAAATTCAGAGAAGGAGAAGCTTTTAAGTAAATTTTTGAACCACTGTACAAACAGTAAAAAATAATGAATCCCATTAAAGATACTTGGTTCTTTAGACATGGAGGGTTAAAAACCGTTAAACTTTTCGACAGATATGGCATGGTTATGTGCAGTATATGATATGATATTTATTAACAGCAATTGGGTTTCCACTTGGTGGCAGTGGTCGGTAAAATTGTAAACAAATAGCAAATAAACAAATATATACATAGGGAAAAAACACAAAACCATACAGAAACACAGAACACACAAGATATAAAGCAAATCATACAAAACAAAGTAATTAAAAACCTAAAATAATTAATTAGATCCTATCACAAGGCATAAGACATAAAGCAAATAACTATGAGACATTTAGACAACAAGAAGACATACTGTAGAGAAACGCACATACAAACTACATAATTATAAATCCGTGATAATGTACACATTCCACCAAAGATCTTTGTCCTATTTACAATGGAATATTTCCCGATATCTATTATTTATTTCCTGGCCCTAATTTTCTGATCGTGATCATCCACGCTGTGGTATCATGGTCAATGTAATCTGTCCCTTATAGCTGTAATCCGTCCCCTCTATGTGGTGACAATGATATGTTCATAATTATTGTCATTATTCTGGTAATTTTGTTGAAAAATGACGTAGACTTAAGAAAATTTCAATTCCATATTAAAATGTACGCTAGAATATCCTTGTATTACAGAAGGCGTACAAACTTGAATCGCACCCCGATGATTGTTCAAGAAACAACGATGATGATATTACATAGCTGGCAGCACCAAAAATTGCGTGAGTAATTAGGGAAGATGTACCTAATACCGATTAACAGTGAAGTTGTATGTAATAATAAGAGTCAGAAGTGTGTCGGAGTAAAATATGGAATTAACGAGCACTTACGAAACGGATGAAAATTATTACATAGTATTGTTGGCAAGTGGTTTGGGTTCAAAGACCCTGCACAGAAGATTGACGTGTGTGATACCGAAAGAAGGCATCTTCAGTAACACCGAGATAATACGAATACTTGGAACCGGCACGTTGTCTATCCATTTTTCAGTCTTCAAGAACAGTTGATGAATTTCTCCAATTTTTTTTTTTTTTGTAAAACACGTAATTATAAATTAACCACGACAACGCGTGAAGAGAAAAATATAATGATGATGCGATAAGAACAATTCAAATGTTTGTTTTTATCGTTGTTCTACAGTCTAATGTCTTTTGACACACAATATTATATGATGTTATGCTTTCCTGTACAGACTGATGAAACCTAATAAAAGTCTGTACAAAAGAGAGGGGTCTTCGTGGCCAGAACCCTACACGATTTTCCTGGGACATGAAGCAGGAACTCTGATCACTCAACAGCAAAGGTCAGCAGTTAAAACAAAGTTCGTACGGTGTGTATTCGCTTGACACTTGACGGTTACATGGGCCAAATCCGTGCTATAGGATCGCTAAAAGAAAAGGAACCCAGTGGTATAGCACATTTAGACTAATATTACTAAGGGTTTTTAAAATACGTGAGTGATCATTTGAGTTCCACACTTTTGTAAAACTATGTACGGATTTACATGAAAATTTTGACCAGCATAGGATGCTGTAGTGAATATAACTTACAGAATATGGAAGGATGTTGATGGTCAATCGGAAAATGTCGTCTCTAAGAATTCGATAGTGAAAAGTACAGATGATATTCAGCAGAAAGTTTAGAGTGGTGAGGTTGGACACCTTGTTATAAAGGACAGAGGGTCATATTTTAACAGCTTATCGCGATTTTTGTCGTACAGAATTTTAGCTGTAACAAGGGATCCATAGCCTCCATGCAGAATCATAAATCTTTTGAACAGAAATATGGTAGTAAAACACAAGCCTAATGGCGTGTGCCTATTATATCGAGCCTACAACAAAATGTAGCTGTCATTGTTTCAATTTAACTGTAACCATTATCTGTGGCTTCATTATAATCATGCACCATTATATCGATTCTTTACTATGTCACATCGATTTTTTCGTGGTCTGATGTCATTCAATTGGATATTTTGCATGATCAACTCCAATTTCCACCAAAATGCCACCATTTAAACTCTGCCTCCGTTAAGACTTACAGCTTGCTGGTGTCCTTCTTGAACCAAATTAACTAAAGACGTAGTGCTGCTGTAAGATTTAGAGTTCTTCATTTAGTTCATAAACCTTTACTTTTTTACAGTTGAGGGAAGTCATTTCGGTGGATCCTAGGAACGTTGTTCGGTAGTCAATGAAAATAATGTGGATGAAAATTCTATTGGCTTGTGGCACAAATATTTCCAGTATTCGAGATGCGCAGATTGTCAGATTCTGACGCGATTTTGGTGCTAGTGAAACTGTTAGGCCGGAGTCGAATGCAAATAGCTTCACATTGGAGAAAACTCTTATCAGAAAGTCATGCTTGGAAAAGAAAATACAAGAACGAGCGGTGGATGAAGTGGCAGGTACTGCGTTTATTATCGGGAAACAGGAACTTCTTACGTGATGAAAGTTTTCAGAAAATGCTTTTCATGAAGATGTGTTGGAAGTAGGTTCAAGACCGCGGTAGCACAGTGGATAAGGTGCTGTACTACAAATCGCCAGGTCGCTGGTTCGATTCCAGAAGATGTCATTGAAATTTTTCATTGACATAATCCTTCCGATCGCAATCTAACAGAAATTAGTACCAGGAGCATTTTCGGGGGGTAAAGGCGGCCGGTGCGTAAGGCTGACAACCTACCACCATCCTGGGCCATTGTCACGTAGTCTGCGAAACTTAATTTCCTGGAACCCTCTGGGCACCTAGGGTTGTAATGGGACTGATTTACCTTTTTTTTACAAAATAATGGCATTTTTCGTCCTTGTTTTTTGAGAACCACAGAGTAAGCTACATAACTAAACCTTTTTTTAGAGCCCCTAAGTAAGATACATTACTGAAACTGATTTTGTGCAGGGTCACAAAATTAGATAAATTACTGAGTCCAGTTGGTTAGGGCCCAACATACTCATGTTATAAATTGAAGAGCTCTTCTGGGTTCATAACCCTGACTTAATATATTAATTTTATCAATAAGCTATCGTGAAAATGAACGTCTTAAATCATCTCTTAATATTTTACCTACCGGAGGTACCTGATTCTTATTTTGACCGAGGCAGCAACTATGTTGGATATCCGTAATTTTTGCAGTCGTTCCAGTAAAGATGTTGATTTCCTGGAATTAACACCAACATCTCGTAACATCATTTTTTTAAGTTCATCATATGTTGTTTTGTAATTGTAATGTGACCTGCCTGACACTTTTTACATTGAAGTTTTTGTTAATGAGAGAACATTAGGAATTTCAACTTTGCCACACGTCACGTTGAATTACAATATCGATGGGCGTCTGGTTATACGGCTGCCAGCCCACTTTAAAATACAATTTTGATTAAAGTAGAAAACATTATCCGACATTTGGTAAACATGCTTGAATTTATGTTAAAAATATGTTGGAATGATTTACAGATATTCTGCATGTCTTCTGGCACATTATAAATGCTGAAATTAACCAAATTTGTTCAATATTTATAAATGAATTCAAATGCCTTTATGTTTTTCCAAGCATCTGGATGAATTTTATATCAATTTCCATAATTCTGATTCTTCCTGAGGAAAGTTTGTTTCCTACAGAATCCTGTCGCAAGTAACGCTTAGAACCACTTAGCGTCTCGAAGTTTTCCATTTCGTGTCATTTGAACTGGGGACGGAACCAAGTCCAAAGGCATTATGTTTGCATTATATGTGCGTGGCACTTACCGTCAAACACAACTATTACAGTTATTATAAAGTAGTTGTGTTTGACGGTACGTGCCACGCACATATATTGCCATACTAATTGTATATCACACAACGGGGATGACGCACATAAAGATTATGTTTGCATGTCAGAGTTCCTGAAAAACAGAACGATAAATGAAATGTAAAATTAGAGCGACTATAAAACTTTTCCCGTATGTTTTCAACCATTACAGTATCTCTTGATCAGAAAATTTAATTTGAGGTCGTTTCTTGAATTGCGTTTTGACTGGCGAAACCCCCTTAAAGTTTTAACCGGAAATTGTCACTGTCTTGAAAATGATTGTTGTATTTAGAGCTTACAATATAATGTGAAAACATTTTCTGTGTACTGTGATATCATTTGCATAATAGAAACTAAGTCCACTGAAAATATTCAACCTCAATAACAATCCCATTAAATGGAATAAAAAAGTACTAACTCTTTAATAATATAGAACACAATTTGCATCAGAGGCCTCAGATTTGTTTCCAACGCTGTTTAATGTGTAATTGAAGCTAAACTACTCAGATAACACTGTGAAAAACAGTTCCGTAACACTAGCAAGAAATATTTTGTTAATTCTAAATGTGCAATGTGTTATATATACGTAACATCGACACACATAACCCATGGAAAGCAGAGTGTTGCAAAATAGGGATATGGTATAGAATAGGTAATTATAATGAGCGAGGTACTGTTGCTCTAAATTTGTGACCGTGGATAAATCAAGGAAAGTGACGAGGTCTGACATGTGGTATACTTGTGAAGACGAGAAATGTGCAGTATTCGGTTTAACAAATTCATGGTGAGGGATTTGGTGAACTAGATAAGAAGTACCTTACAAAAAATGTTGTATTTCCACTATTTAGCATCACAAACTGCACAAATGTTTTACTAGCAGCAGTTTTCCACTTGTCCTTTGAATCGTATCTCGGAAAAAGTCACCTCTTTTAGACCAGCACAGCGTACTCCAAGATAAAGCCTGGCACCTTAAAAAAAAGAAAGTTATAACAAGCTGTTTATGAGAAAAAGCATAATACTGCAATTAGTTTTATGTACGAAACCATAGAACGAATTTAGTTTCAATATCTGACTAGAGTCTCCAACAAAGCACAGTCGATTTCGGTCAGAATGTCGCAGAAGGGACCGAATAGACCTCAGACTGCGTCGTAATAATGAGTGTCGCTCTAAGAGAGGTTTATGGTAAAGGTAAAGGCAAAATATTTCAAGAGAAAATACCGGCCTGCGCGTATATTAATTAAATTTAGCGTATGATATATTAAAAAATTAAATTACAAATAAAATTTAGAAGTAATAAAAATTGCTCTTCTATAGTTGTAAATTTGTATTTAGATTCACGCTAAGACTTATATTAACTTTAAGTTAAAATTTAGGATGAGCAAAAATTATGGTGAGACGAGGACCGCTCATTGGTACATTGTCACTGCTGGCTTGCTTCAACCACTTTAAGCCCTGCCCCATAGATGTCACTTCATTCAGGCTTTCGAATTCGCTGTATTCTCGATCCTTTCTGTTCAGACACAGTAGTAATTTTGGTTCCATTTTTCCAAATCTTTTGAGTCGTAGAATTTACGAGACAAATGTCAAAGAAACAGCAGCCATATTTTCCACCTTTTCTATTTGTCGAAATAATTTAACTTTTCCTACTACACCCAAAATCTTCCTTTCATTTTTGATTGTAGTCTTGTTTTCATGTTACTTGTCTCCTGTTAACTGCAGGAATAGAAAAGCAGAGGGTACATTACAGCAGGAAGTTAATTACCATTAACACTGTACCAAGGCTTCTAGTGATCCTCCTTCATCACATGGAATTATCGAGGGGACGGTTTGGAGGTGGAGAAAACAAGGAAGATACGTCAAATCGAATTTACAGAAAACAGCTTCTTTTATTGTAGTCGAGTCACTTGATATTCCACCAGAGCACACACACATTTAAATCCTCTCTGCTGCCTTGATACTTCCGAAAAATTCGAGTGGATAAAGTTTTCTTGTCTTTCTTTAATTACGCTTTGCCAAAGTTCAAAGTCAGGCCGGTATCGTCTGACTTCAATGTCGAAACTGACTAGCTGAAATGCGCCGCGCCACGAACGTAATTTCCTCTGTAGGCCAACAGATATCCATTCTGTTATACGATCCCCTCACCCTTCCTCCTGGCGCCGCCTACCTGTAACAAGGGTTGCTAAGCGGAGGACCAAAGGCAGAAATTTTCAGATTGAACACAACGGACGTTGACTTGCTAATGCGAACCGTTATAAAAAATTATATATTTTAAAAAAAACTCTTATATCTCACGAAAGCCTGTTCCGGGGGTCGAACCTTCAACGGACGGCTTTAATACTGTCACTATTTCGGCCTGAAATTTATGTACCTATGTGAAAGCATAGCTACATTATTTCCTTGCCCCTTCAATAACGAAGAAATTGATGAATTCTCGAATCATTCTGATTCTTTGAAAATTGCATAAGAACCGATCCCGGATATGTTCGTTATATAGGAGGCAGACACCTTATGTATGTCGTAGTAAACGAGGAAGAAAAACACATGTCTTATGGGAATTAGTTGGTTCAACACATTGTGTGACGCTGTAGCCGCCGTGTCGAACCAACCTACGTCTTTGTAAACGAGTTCAGCTATGAGTGGAAAGACTTTCATTTTGGTTGGCGTGGGTGCTACTACATGTCTACTTCGTGGGATTATCAAAAAGTTTCTTCAGTGTGCCTAAACAGAGGTTATATTGTGGTACACAAAGTTGTTGCTTCGCTAATTACAAAAATTGTGTTTGAAATAAATGCCCTACTCTGTACATACTACGAAAAATAATAAAAAAGACAGCACATTACGGCTATGTCAAGTGCCATGTTGTGTGGACCTACATGCGCATATAAGCATTTTGAGTTCTTTGCAGAAAGTTTATGAAGTAATCCCACAGGGAGAAAGTGCTACTCTCTGACCATCCAACAGCCCATTTCATCTTCGAATTTACTGATTATATCTCACAGAATTTGTAAGTGGTCAAAATACAAGGTTCTAAGGAAAATTAAATTCGAGCCTTACCTTCCTAATTACGATGGCTACGGTACTGAAATCGTATTCTAAACTTGCCAAACATTTAGGATGCAAGTATGTGCGAATATTCTGTTGTATCTGCTGGTAAATAGTTACCGATATACTGAAAGAGCGTTGTGGCTGACACTGTAGAACAAAACAACCTAAAAATTCCACTGATTACAATGGATGATCTTGAAGATGAAGGTCATATGTCCCTTAGAGAGGTCTGGAAAATATTTATCTTTCGGTATGGCTTTTCATTACAGAAGAGTGACATCTTCACCAACACCGCTGTGAGAACGTAAAATCTTGCACTTTCAGAAAGTACTTAAAAGTTAGAAATCACAGATATTTTACGTATTGTAAATAAAGCCAACTTGGTAAACAATTTATTCTTATTATATTTATCAATCTATACATGTTTCGGACGACTATATGTCCATCATCCGGAGAAACAACTGTGTTAATGCGACGCTTGGTACTTGTTATTCTGAAACAAAATTACAAATGCGTTATTTCGTGAAATGAAGAGTGTTAATTACAGACAAGCGATAAAATCTCAATAAAATTCCTACGTAAATAATACTCCTATTCGAATGACTTGTTTTAGGTCTGTATGTGTGCATAACTCTTGGTCGTGTTTAAAGCTTAATGGTTTTGTTTACGTTTATTTTGATGTAGAGATTTTCAGTAACTTCATACTTAAAAATTTCCTAAAACGTTATCTATTAAAGTTATAAAGTTATGTGACTATGTTAAGTTAAAAATTAAAAAAGCTACAGAAAATGCAATAAAATTATAGTTGATGTATCGGCAGACGTACACGTGTGGATGACTGTCCGGTATGCAGTGGTTGGATTGAGGTGAAAGTATTGATTAAGATGTCAGGTGGGGTGTGGCATATGATATCGATTGTGAAGTAGTTAGAACATATGATTGTGTTCATTTGGATGTCGTTCCGAAATCAGTTGGTTGTTATGATGAAATAATTGTATGTCCATCTGTTCTTATTGTAGGAGGAGTGATGGTTTGTCAATATGTTTCAATAGTGACATGGTGCACTGATTGTACCCTATTCATGCTTACAATTCAGGACGTGTAGGGCGTAGGCTGACTGAGGTTCATTGTGTTTGATGTATCGTGTGTGTTCTTGAAATCTTAATTTTAGACCACGGCCTGTTTGTCCGATATTTGATCTATGGCAAGTGTTGCATATAAGTTTATAAACTCCACTTTTGTCTTGTTCTGGCGTTTGATATAGTATTTTGGATTTTGTGAGTTATTCTAATGTATTCGTGTTCCTGAAGGCTATGTCTATGTTTGAGTGTTTGAATGATTTGGTGATTTTTCTTATTTGAGGACTATAGTAGGTGAATGTTGTCCAAGTTTTTTTGTCTTCTCTTAATTCGGTTGAACATGGCTGGTTTTGTTTTGTGTTTGTCGGCTTAGTTTCTGTAGAAGATTTTGTGGAAAGTTGTTTCTGGCTGTTAGTTGTATTAATTCCCATTCTTTTTGTTTTTTCTGCTGTTATCAGGATAGAGTACATTCTAGAGATGTGATATCTGAAAGCTGCCATTTTGTGTTCTTTGTGGTGGTTTGAGAGGAAGTTGACTGTTGTGTCGGTGGTGGTTAATTTACGGAATACGTCAATTTTAAGGTTTGTTTGCTTACGTATTTTTGTCCATTCAAGGATGTTTATACGCACGTTGTTTTCATATGTTGAATTAAGCTTTATGTTATCATATATTTGGTTTATGTGTGCATTGATGGTGTGTGGGTTAGTTCTTGTTGTGTCGTATGTGATTAGGATGTCATCTACACAACATGTTCTTTGTATGAAGGAGTTGTTGTATGTGTACTTCTTTGTATCAAGGAGTTGTTCTATGTGTACATCTTGGAAGTGTAGTAGAAATATTTTGGCTATTATTCTTGATATGGGAGACCCCATGGAAATACCTTGTTCTGGTTGGTAGATCTTATGTTTAAATATGAAATAGTTCTGTGACAGGATTACCTACAATAGTGTAAGTATTTGTTGTGTTATTAGTGTATCGTCTTCCAATAGTTTTGATTCTATGATAATTAATGTCTCATCATTGGGGATGATGAGCTAAGGCTTTTAACGGTGAATTTTATCAGCTTATGTAGAGATTGATAAATACAATAAGAATAAATATATTAAGAATAAATTATGCACCAAGTTGGCTTTATTTACAAGATTATAAAAGGATGCACGGTCAACAAAACATAAAATATTTTAGGTGTGTTGGGGTATGGTAACCAGTTAGCTATATCCTAACAATTTAATGTACTCCTCTCTTCCTACCCATATTTACAAACGACACAAAATTTTAGACTTTATTTCTGCAGCAATAATTCAGTACAATGTGAATAAGCGGAAAGAAACGAAGATATTTATCTTTCACTGAGCTAAATAAAAGTTAAGGGCGAATAAAAATTCAAATTCTTAAACAATATTGATGTTATCAAAGTTGTTGCATTTAGTATAAAACTCTGCAATACATTTTGACGTGACCCATGTCGCTAACGTAAACGGAAGTTCCAGTTTGTAGTATGTTCAGACGAACAGAATCTCCGTCTCTTCTTTCCCTGCTTGTGTCTAACTTCCCTACAGGAAAAGCAGGGCTTATGGTCAAATGATCAATATGTGTTAGAATTATTATAAATAATGTCACCAGGTGTTAAATTTGAAATCTTTAATCTCGTGACGTCAGTAATACCCAGATGACAGCTGTTCGAATTTCTGAGGTGGTGAACACAGTAACAACTTTTAACCACTATTTTATTTGTATGTTTCTTAAACAAGAAAATATAATAATGATTTGAATGGTATATTTTTGTGATTATTTTCTTTATCCTTCTTTTGTTCTTATTCATTATGATTGTCCCTAAAGTTACGAAAGTAAATAAATATTTAATTACTCTTATACGGGCCACATGCTGAACTTTCGGATTGCCTATCTCGTTGCATTTCTTCTCTATGTAAACTGGATATTGTGTTCTGCTTCCTTTCTGAAATGTAAGAAAATTATATTTGCGGTGATTAGTGTCTTCTGGGACATGTCATAATATTTGTTGTTATAATTGTACCAGTCTTTACGAAGAACTTCCAGCCTCATTTTCAGTGCAGTCCTGGAGCTCCTTAATATGTAATAATAATAATAATAATAATAATAAGGGCTCAATGGGTATGGGAGAGTTAGTACCTTTGTAAGGGGTTGACCCTGCACTG
>Ga0136643_10009980_pt1 | contig 13991 bp, 10 predicted proteins | sample TergutLab28metaG_FD_96883 | JGI IMG/M metagenome (GOLD analysis project Ga0136643, IMG submission 96883) | Labiotermes labralis P1 segment gut microbial communities from Petit-Saut dam, French Guiana - Lab288 P1 (version 3) (version 3) | ecosystem: Host-associated > Arthropoda: Insects >... | reverse complement strand
TGCCGCCATCATACCAATAACATCAACAAATATAGAAATATTCAATAACTTCATATATAGGTACATTTACTCCCTGATGATGATCCGGAAGGATTGAAACATGTAGGAGTGTTATATTAAAAAATTTTAATGGATTAGACGTACGTATTTTAACGTGTGTTTTATCAAGCAAATAAATAGTGCAATAAGTTGGTATTTGAAAAACATTGATAACATTGCACGGTAACAAAATGAAAAAAAAATAGTAATGATATTAATTACTCTACTGACTTCATCTTTAGAGGTATAAACCACAATTTACGATCTGCAACACAGGCAACACACATGCATATGGTAAAAACACTCACTATTAACATTGTTTGTTTGTGTGTAAATCTTCTGTCTTTCAGTAATGTGATTGTATTTTCGAATATTGTTTTTATCATTGTGCTCTCTTAGTTGGTACGGCCATTATAATGGACCAATCCCCTTTCAAATGATCTAAGTGGAAGTCGAAATATCCGTGATTACAAATACAGTCGAAACCGATTATAACGACATCAGTTGCAGCAACACTTCGCCTATGTCAGATGTTCTGTGGTGCCCATGAATTTCTCACTGTTAGCCGTAACATTATATTCCTCGGTTAGAAAAACACTCGTTTATAACACAACAGAGCAGTCCCTTCCATGACGTTATAACCGAGGTCTACTGTAGTACTAAATCGGAAGAAGTATTTCTACTAACAAATAATTACTAATGCAGAAATCCTCTTGACATAAATGATGTTGCTAGAGGCTTTTCCACCTCTCAGATAAGTTAAACAGTATCAGTCGTACCCGAAGTTAAACCCTGACTCTCCTATCCAATTCGACAAAATTTTGTGATTTTTCAATAAATTTCTTCCGAAATCCGTAAGTAACTTAGACACATCAAGCTGTTTATTAACCCATCGCTGTTTCGAAGTAGGTACAGAGAGAATGTACCAGTAAAGATTGCTATTTGTTTTTGTGTTTCTTTAGTACTTTGTACACATGGGGAAATTCTGAAGAAATATACCTTGAATAAAAAATCGTCCTGTTAAATCTCATTAAAAAAATATTCGTCCTCAGTACACAAAATTCCAGTCCTACTAATCTTGTGTTGTTAATTGTGCTATCTTTAGGTAATGCAGGTAATCGATAATTTGTAATTTACGTTACGTATTGCAGTGACAGTCCCATGAGAAGATTGTCACTCGTTCGAATTTTATGCGACTAGAAACGCCGTTTAATTTTGCTCGAAAACATAAACAATTTACAGCTTTGCAATCATAATTGTCATAAACAAATCATCGTCTTTTTTGTAGAAACCGTAATCCAAGTATATATTCAGACTATATCAGATACACATTTCAGTTTCATGACTTCGCCATAGTTTCATTTATTCCTTATAGATAAGAATTTTGCATTCTTTATGTTTATATGCATATTTTATTTTCTTATAAAGTTCAATATTTTAGCTCGACTTGTCCATTAAAAATTAAATGTGTTATATCCTTCAAACTTCTCTTTTAGTATTTTGCGATGTTACTTCGCTGAAGCTTGAAACACTGTGATGTTACTTTCACCTCACTAACCTTATGTTTTCTTGCCCACAGATTGGTGCCCTGCGCATCACCATAACGGCCCAAGGAAACCGTCGATCCCAGCCACGGTTTCTCCACCTGGGCTTATTTTCTCACCATGGACTCGGAGGAAGAGGACCCGGAAGGCTGCTGACAAAGAGTCGCTACCCTGAGTACTGGGCAGGGACGCGATGGACTGCTGGCCACCAGGTCTTTCGAATCAGGACCACCATCGGGAAGGAAGTAAATCTTGGCGTTGGAAGTTGCCAGTCATTAATCCAGCCCTACCGTTATCTTTGGCATCACCATTAACAATTCTAATACTAACATTCTGCTGTCTTATAAGTGGACTTCTCGCCGATGATCCGTGCTCCGGGCTGTGTGATTGCAAATGGAAGAGTGGTAAAGAATCTGCAACTTGTGTCAACGCCAAACTGACAGAAATACCGAAGGGATTAGATGCCGGTACACAGGTGTTAAATTTAACAGGAAATAAATTAATGACTATACAGAAGGACGCCTTTGTTGAAGCAAAGTTAGTAAATCTTCAGAAAGTTTACTTATCCAAATGCCATATTAAAAATATTGACCGTTATGCATTTCGGAAGCTTATTAACCTAGTTGAATTGGATCTCAGCTATAATTCGTTGTCAGCAGTTCCATCTCATGTTTTTGATTCAGTGTCAGAGTTGAGGGACCTGAAATTGAGTGGAAACCCAATTCAGAGGATAGTTAATGACGCGTTCGTTCATGTGCCAACGTTGGTACGCTTGGAACTGTCCGAATGTCTCTTAGGGACAGTGGAAGCACGCGCTTTTTCGGGATTAGAGAACAATTTAGTGTGGCTTAAACTTGATAAGAACAAGCTTGTGAATGTCAAATCTTCTACACTTACTGCCTTGCAAAACTTGCACGGTTTGGAACTCGCCGAAAATCCCTGGAACTGTTCGTGTGAACTTCGTCCCCTGCGAGAATGGATGCTTAGACAGAACATTCCATACGATGTGCCTCCCGTGTGTGTCCATCCGCTACGACTCAAAGAAAAAACGTGGGACCGACTGGATCTGGATGAATTCGCATGCGTACCGAAAATAACAGCTCCAGAAGCACTGGCAAAAGGAGTTGAAGGCCGAAATGTGACAATGTCTTGCAATATCGGTGGCGTTCCTGAGCCTCGTGTGAAGTGGTTGTGGAGGAATAGAGTTATAGCAAATCTGTCCGGAGTTCCTTATAGTAACAGTAGGAAAATATATATGGTTCATGTCACGGACTACGCTAGTAATTTGACTATCTTGACAGCCGACATGCAGGATGCTGGGGTGTATGTGTGTACAGCTGAGAACAAGGCGGGTAAAGTAGAAGCTAGCGTTACATTAGAAGTATCAAGAAGACCGCCCGAAACGGGACTTTCTGGGCGTGTGCTGGTGGCTAGCATAATTGTAGCTGCTCTGTTCTTACTTGCGTCATGTCTGATTGTGTTATGCGTGTGCACTGTCCGTCGAAGACAGCAAGGTGGTGGCGGTGGAAGGTGGCAAGATCAGGTGCAAAGTGGCATGAATCGTGGTGGCCGTCGGAGAGACGAAAGTTACGAAAAAATAGAAATGAATCACAAAGAGCCATCGATGTTGAATCACGCAGGCGGGGGTGGTACGGGGAGAGGAATGTTACCTAAAGGTGGAAACAATGTGTTGTCTTCAGGACAAAACGCTGAGGTGGCCATAGTGGGACCGATGATGATGAAGCAACGCACGAGACACGGAGAGTACAGAGGCGTGCCGAGTGTTGACGCTGAGCTCGGTGAAGATTATGCCGACGACGATGATGAGGGCGGATATGAGGATGAAGCAGAGACACCAACTCCCACAACATTGATGTCTAGCACGCGAGACGGAAAGATGTCATGGAGCGGCCCACGTTCATCCGACGATACGCCAAGCAGTCACAGCGAGGTGCGCAGCAGTGCACTCTCCGACTCGACAGACCTGCACATTCCGAGAGGCGGCATCGGCTACTTGGACAGCAGGTACATTCATTTGGACAACAGGCTTAAATATGTTTTATTCTGGATTTTTAGGAGTTTTCGACGCGTTCGTGTAACCACCAAAAGCTCCAGATAGCTTCATCATTTCATTCCTCTGCCCCTCTCTACTTCTCTGTCTGTCTGTCCGTCTGTCCGTTCTTTCGTCTGCTCGCATATATCATCGCGGCTCCCACTGGACGGATTTACGTTAACTATGACATTGAACACTTTTATGGAACTATGTCGAGGAAATATAAATTTGGTGAAAGTCGGTGAAAAATATCGGGAAATTTACATGAAGACCTAAACACGTTTTGTTGTTTACGAGGACATTAAATCGCCATAAAAACGCTGTCGTAGAGTGAAGTGTTACCAGGCTGTTAGGATAGCCGATAAGGTACAATTGTTACGCGAATGCACCACAATGCTACAGTGAACGTGCATGGGCTATCTTCTTATATTTTAATTGCAAACTTAGTATTATCTTCTTGTTAATAAAAAGATAAAGTGATCCCGTTACAGGCCTGGTGTGGCCCAGAGGTTGGGTAGAGTTATAGCTCTACCCTTTCATGACCGCAGCACTAGAAGGGGTGAGTGGTCTGCAGAACGCCCCGGCCGCACTTTACCCCCGAGAAAGACCCGGTACCCGTTTTACAGGAGGCTGAGTGGGCCCCAGTGCCAATCTGGACGGGCAGAAAATCTCGTCCTCACCGGGATTCGATCCCGGACCGTCCAACCCGTAGTCAGTCGCTATACCGACTGAGCTACCCGGCCCACATTCTCTTGTTATTAGTGCATTTAAGTATATGAAACCACGACTGGTTGAACTTTGGTTCTAGGATATGGACACAAGGAATGGAAGTTAATTTTTGATGTGGAGACGCGTTACAAAATTTCTAAACCAAACGAGATTAAGATGAAGGTATAACTACAGAAAGGCCAATTTTGGGGGGTGGGGGGGGTGGGGTGACATGTTGACGGTGTTGGTTGAAGATTAGGCCTATGTCCAAATGTGTTCTTTGAATTTTGTTTTTGAAAAACCTACGGATTATGCTATCACAAATTTATATTCATCTACTACTCTATGATGTATTCATGAACGGTAAATAATCTGTTTGTAAACATCACATTGGAAAGAAACTTATTATTTCACGTCATTGTATTTTCTTCCTTACACCTGAAACAAGTCGAGTAATATAGCGAACTTTTGCTCCTGACTTTAAAACTAACCAACACTGAGTGTCTGGTTCCGTCCGACTTGGTGACAAGAATATGTGCCTTTTTTTTGTAAATATCAGTAATTATTAGTCACAAAGTACTTACATAACCGAATAGCGTGCGTATTTTTAAAGAATTGGCAAGAGATGTAGATATAAGAGGAGTCTTCTTCACATACTTGTTGGCTGAACTTAATGTTTCCAGCTTTGATATAATATATATTAATGAATTAATTAAAGACATGTCAATTAGATGATAAATGGAAAATAAAATCTTAAAATATGACTAATGTAGCAGAGCTTATTACTGCTATTTAAACAATCGCTTCACAGACTCGGACATGCCGTTAGGAATCCAGGAGTTTGAGACTCCCATAATTTCTAGACAATCAGCACATGAAGCTGGCAAAGTTGTCAGCCCCCCCCCCATCTTCCCCTATACGCTCTTACCCCCTAGGAGATACCCTTGATACTCATTTCTGTTAAAGGCTGAGCCAATCTCAGTTCCGTAGTGGGGTCGGACAGATTACGTCAATGAGAAATCCCAATAGCCCCCATTGGGAATCAAACCCGCGACCTTCCGGACCTCAACTGCAGCAGCGCCTACCCCAGTCACGTCACGGTATCTTTCCTTATATCCCCCCCCCCCATGCGCTCTCACGTCCCCACGCGCATTCGCTAACATAAATATGTAAATTATCAGCCTTTTTTTTTCTGTTGTGTGGAGGACATGTCTGTGAAAAACGAGAATTAACGACGTGCTAAACCCCAAACTGAGACAGTGTACGTAACCTTATATTTTTTCCTTGCTACTCTAAATAATTTCTTCACTTAAGAGTTTGGGATTAAAGATTTGTATTGATTTGTATCTTCACTTGTCATACTGTATGTTTCGCCCATCCTAGCCTTCTTGATTCTTCGCCGTAATTTTATAAAAAGATGGCCGAATCTCAGACATGCGTTAAATAAAACGTTCGTCCAAAGCCTGAAAGGAAACCCAGTCGTAGGTGAGAGAATGCTATTAAGATGTACGTGTCTGTAATTAAAACGTATATGAAAAATGCGGACTAGAGCTCTGTAGTACTGTTAGAGGCGCGAAAATCCTTCACTTCCTTGACTAGTATTTATTTCTGACGAAGGAATTTGCACTGTGAGTTTTTTTTAACTAAGAACTGAAAATTATAAACTTCTGTATCATGTAAATGTCACCTTACCACTCCGTTTTTTCTTGTGTATAAATTATCTGTGCTTTGTTTAATGACACTAGCAATAGTTTGTATTATATTCATTTAGCACAAAATGATGGGACGCAGGGTGAATTATGAACATGAAAAGGTTTTGAAGGAAGCAATTACTAATTCGGGGTACTCTAGCTAAGCTTGTGTGGAAGGAGACTGAGAAAAACCACGAAAATCTCAAGTTAGAGTGGCCAGTATCCATTGCGATATCTAATTCAATGGTCTCCCACACAGGCAGCAGGTGTGCTATCCAATCTTCAGCCACGCTGAGTGTCATTTCGCACAATTTGTTATCGGGCACTTCTAACCTGAGTTACTTTTTTGCAATAAGAACGCTGCGAATTCATAAACTTTATCAAAATTCGCAGTAACTTAACATTCTCTGTTCTCAGTTGTTTTATGGAGAAGTTTTCAGAACGCCCTTCTACCATCGTTATTGCCTTCCCAATCAATCACTTTTGCTGTCAAGAGATTCGGGTTGCAGCTTGTTAAGGAAGATTAATTTTGCTTCCGATCTGCGATAAGCTGTGAGAAATATGTAGCACGTCTCCAGTCGCATCTCAGAAAGCATGGGGAATTAAGGTTACAAAAAGTTCATACAGTTTTAAGTATTCATACAGAAACGATCTCCATTTGTTGTAGATATAGTCACAAATTTTACGAAGTTACCTCATAGAAACTTCTGAATAAAATAACAGTTTTCATAAAAGACATTATGTGGAAGATTTTATAAAATAATGTCTCCATATTAGTACAGAATACCGCACTTGAGGCATCATAATCAGACGCGCCGTGAAGAACATAATGTGCTTCTTGTATTCGCACATTTATATCTCTGTATTTTATTTTGTATAGTCTTCGAAATGTGAACAAAATAAATTATATAAGAAACATTTCAGTTTTATTTATTTATTTACTTACTATGAGTTACTATAGTTGGGTGCCAGTAGTTCACATTACATACCATCGGTGTTACGAAGACATGAATAAGAAATTGAAAGGATTCAGAAGTAGAAGATCTGGACACGTTAGAGACCATTTCCATACATTTCCGTAGAACTGAGGAAAGCCAGAAGAATCCTTAGTGAGAATAGACAGGGTTCTGGCCCATGTTCAAAATTATAACTTCATGTATACAACTGCGCAGTCTTGCCGTGACACCATCTTGAAGTGATGCGGACTTGCAGACGTGCTGTCAGTAATGGTAAGGACAGTTGCGGAATATACACTGTGACATTTCATGTAGCTACTTGAAGCAGTTTTAAGTATTGCAAATGGAAATAACTTCTGCGTTAATTTGAATTTAATTTAGTATTTAACACTTTGAAAACTGATATTCATCAATTGATATTTGAGTAAATTTTGTTCGTGCCTCACAAAGCACATATTCCATGTCCGTTCTGAAGACCAACCGAATAATTCTGTACAGCGAAATAACTGTTTTTTTTTTGCGAAGTGCGCAAAATATAACAGCTAATGAAGAGCTTATTTACGTTGCAACAGATGATACACATATTTACCGCCAGGCTTTACTTATTACTTACCGCCAGAGTGTGTCGTAACTGTGTTACCAACGGCGCCAACAGATCTCTGATACGTGTTCTGGTGACGTGTTTGTAGTTTTCCTGTTTTTTTACATCACACGACGGAACCTAACCTACACTACGTTAACGCCTATTTCCTTTTTTTACCGCAATCTTAAACGAATCTCGTTACGCGGTACATATTATGCCGAATATACGCTTTCTTGTTTTGGGGTTTCGAGATAAGCGAGCGAAGGCATGCAGTGAGTTTATTAAATTTTTGTTTCCATCGAAAACGACTTAAGTAACCCACTTATATAAATTTGATTCTTATGAATTTACATTGTTTTCTGTGGACTAAGGCTCATCCTATTCACCCTGTTCAAATACGTGAACATCCAACAGAATTACAATTTTTACGTACTCTTAAAATTAACACAGCTAGTTGGTGTAGCGATGACGTTTGAAAATACATTTAGAAGACGGCACCATTTCCTTTTCTTTATTGTGACCTCTTTCTACATACTCACTGTAGGTGTAGAGAATATTTTTGGCACACTTATTGGCACACACACACACACACACACACGGTATGAATCCTCTAGATGAGTGATCTGCCCGTTGCACAGAACTATACCTCACAACACTCAACATTCACAAGAGATAGACATCCTTTCCCTGGCGGGATTCGAACCCGCCATCCCAGCAAGCGAGCAGCCGCAGTCCCACGCCTCAGACCTCGCGGCCACGGGGTTCGGAGGTTAACCCGTTTCTGATATCGACTAATATATTGCGTAACAAAATTCATTATAGAATGTCTGAAAGCATTTCCATTGAACTAGTGCGAGTTTCACGAAAATCGGCTGGGTGCCACTCGTGATTTACGTAAGATGGCAGAAGATTAATTTCGTTATTTTTTGACCGACTTAAGGGCATGGCTGAACAATGGAACTGTGCGATAGTTTCGCTGAGTACCTGTCAGTTTCGTTGAACTTCGTGCTATGAAAGCCATGCATTTTATCTGGTGCAATCGAAAATTTCCCCTAATTATCTACACTGCGACTGGATAAAATTTGGCATAGAGTGTAGAGAAGCCCATTATTATTATTATTATTATTATTATTATTATTATTATTATTACTGCAGTTAAGTTTTCATTCGGTGACAGTAATCCTTACAGTAGTACGGATAAAACAAATAAGAATAAATTCACAAAAACGAAACAATATAAAACACATAAACGAAACAATACCTGCAGGAAAAGTCGCTGAGAAAATTCCCGCTTATAAAACCAATGCTCGCACATCTAACATAAACAACAATGCAATATCTTCTTTATTCCTACATGTTTCGGTGGAATTCAGTCATCTCCAGTGAGTGTATCGAATTTGAACCACGTTTTATGACTTTACGTTTTCGAAAGGGAGCACGGTGTGGCGCAGTTGGTTGAGGCACTGCGCTAAAAACCGGTAGGTCGTGGGTTCGATTCCTGATGGTGTCGTGGAATATTTTTACTCGTTTAATCCTTCCTGCCGCATTATGGCACTGGGGTCTAATCAGCCTCCATCAGAAATGAGTACCAGGAATATTTACTTTGGGGTGTGGGCGGCAAGTGTGTAGGACTGACAAGCTTACCACTTTCTTGTGCCGATTTTCTTGAAATCTGGGGGCCTCAGCCTCCTGGAACCCTCTGGGCCTGTCCAGGTCTGTAACGGGATTGTTTTACCTTTTACATTGTTTAAATTCGCCTGTAGATATCACTACAATAAACCATTTGTTGTTACTGTAATGTTATATGCTTGAGTGATTTTTAAACATTTGTATATAAACACCCTGAAGACGGCAGAGTTCCACCGACACGGTTGTTGTGTATGTTATACGTGCATATGTGGTTTTGGTCAATGAGAAATTTTTGTCACTTTGCAGTCGTTGAGCAGGTACGTGTTGGTGAGAGTGGGGAGAGTGCTAGTCATATTTTATATCTTCTTCTTCTTCTTTTTTTCTTCTTCTTCTTCTTCTTCTTCTTCTTCTTCTTCTTCTTCAGGCGCTACAACTTCAATCTTTGAATGTTTTGGCCTTCTCAACATACGATTTCCACTTATTATGATCCTGGATGCAGATAATCCCATTCTTTATTTTCAAATTCTCCATGTCATTTCTTATGTCATCTTCCCGTCTGTTCTTTGGTCTCCCTTGTGGTCCTATTGACATCGGTTTCCACTTGTACACTTTTTTACCATTCTCTCTTCCGTAATTCGATGTAAATGGCCAAACCAGCTTATTCGTTGTGCTTTCATGTGATTTATTATATTCTTATGTCTTATTAATTCATCTAATTCATCATTTGTTTTGATTCTCCACGTACCATCTCTTTCTTTTCTAGGACCAAATATCTTTCTTAACACTTTCCTTTCAAATACATTAACTTGTTTTTTACGGTTCCTTTCAATACCCATACTTCACAGGCATATGTTACTATTGGTCTTATAATGCTCCAGTACAGTTTCAATTTTGATTTCTTGGAGACCAATCTACTTTCAAAGTTAAATTGGTTTGCACAATATGCTTTATTTCCAAGTGTTACTCTATATTGGATCTCTTCTTCTATTGAGTTATCACTATTTATAGTTGATCCCAGACATTTGTAGGACTGGATTTGTTCCAGGTACATCGAGTCAATTTGTAATTCTTCTGGTCTATAATTTTTCCTCAAGCATTTTAAGTATTTTGTCTTCTCACCATTTACAATTAGCCCATACTGTGCAGATATTTCTTTTAGTTTCTGGAATTTGTCTAATAAGGACTGTTTAGTTCTTGTTGTTAACAGGATGCCATCTGCATACACAATACATGTGTAGTAATGTTTCCCATTAATTCCATTTTTTTAGTATTGTATCAATAACTAAGCTAAACAAATTTGCTGATAAAGGATCTCCTTGTTAGACTCCGCATTTTACTATAAATTCCTCTGTAAAGTTTCCGTTTACCTTAACTCTTGCTCTTGTGTGTATAACATAAAATTTCTTTAAGCATTCTATTAGCTTATTTCTATGAACAGAATCAAAAGCATGTGTATAATCCACAAATATGTTATACAGATCAATATTATGCTCATGGCTTATCTCAAAATTCTGTCTTACAATGAAGATAATATCTATAGCAGAACTGTTTGGGCAGAAGCCCATTTGTTTATCTTCCAGTTTATTCTCCATATTGTCTATTAATCTCTTACTCAGTAAAATAGCAAATATTTTGCTTGCTATATTTCATAATGTAATTGATCTGTACTTGTTACAGTTCTTATAATCTGGACAGATAATTCCTTCATTCCATTGTTGTTGTAATTGTTCGTTATTCCATATCATTTGGATTAATTTATGTAGTTTTGTTTAATGTTCTACCTCCATGTTTAAGTAATTCTGGAGGTATGTTACCAGAACGAGCTGCCTTGTTCAGTTTTAAATTATTGATCATGAAACATATTTCGTTGTATGGTGGTAGTGGGATTTGTGGTTGATCATTTGTACGTTCTCTTATAAATGTTTTTTTATAGCTTCTGATATATTAAGAATCTTACAGAAATAGTCTTTCCATTTTTCTAGAATTAGGTCTGTTTGGGATAAAACATTATTTTCTGCATCTTTGGATATTATTGGACGTGTTACTTGTTGTATATAGTTCCGTATTCCCTTATACTTTATGTCTGGACGTAAATTAACATTGACAAGCATGTTCCACATTTCTTGCCCGATTTGTGTAAATTCGGCATAACAGATCTCCATGAAACATAGTTTCGGAAATAGTGACTTTTGTGGAGAAATATGAAGTGGAAACCAAACTTTACATAAATAAATAAATTTGTGCCCGTAATTGCATACTTTATATAAGGGAGTAAATTAAAGTCTGGCCATTTTCTCCACGTATGTAGTTATGTTTGGATACTCATAAATTTCCACGTAGAGTCTCTACAGGTAGTGCCGATAAGCAGATGTGATTTTTGTGGAATCTTTGCAGTGATAGTCATAATGTACATATGGGTGTAAATGAAAAACTGCTCATATTGTCTACGTGTCTTATTTCACAGAGATGAATTTCGGTGTGGAGGTCTGAAGGCAGGGTCGTATAGTAAGTCCGAATTAGGTGAACATTTGTGCAGTGAATTTCTTACTTTACATAATCAATTAACCAACTAAGTAACTAACTAACTAAAGAAATAACCACACGAAGCATAGCCCTCCTTGAGGAGCTAACAGTTACATGGGTAGTCAAGAAATTCTCAGCGTTTTATGGAACCCAAATGTTCATTACCGCATTCACAAGCACCCGCCACCTGCCCGTATACTGAGCCAGATCCATCCAATCATACCCATCCCACTGCTTAAAGATCCATTTATCTATTTCCCTTCCACCAACGCCTGTGTCTTCCAAATGGTCTCCTTCCCTCAGGTCTCCTCACAAAAGCCTTATGCGCCTATCCTCTCCTACGCATGTTACATTCCCAGTCAATCTCTTTCTTCTTAATTTGATCACCCGAATAATATTTGATGATGGTACCGGTCATTAAACTCCTCGTTATGTATTCTTCTCCATCCCGTTACCTCATTTCTCTTAGACATTCTTAGTTTACTTAAGGGCATATTTTAATTTCTACCGTAATGATCTTATTTCTTGACCAAACCAGACACACACTTAATGTCGTTGAGCAATCGATGTTCCCAAACAAATCGGTGCAGCAAAGGCCAGACTGTACATACAGATGTAACTGACAGTTTGCAGTTGTTCCTTAAATTTCTCAACCCTCTTGGATAAAATTTTATGTAGAAAATGTACAAGTAATACCAGTTAGCAGGCTTGTATTTCGGGAAAATTGGGGGTGTTAGTTCCGTGAAAATCGGCTGAGTGGCCATCATACTGTAAGGACGTAATTGAATTTCCACCGTAATTTCTCCACTTTTTTTTTCCAAATTTAAATTCATTTAGGCTACACGTAATAACTTTGAGTAATTTTGGATTTTCTGACAAAATTGGTACAGTGAAAAGCCATACTGCACATATCTACGCAAATAATAATTTTCCTCTGTTCCACTCTATTCCCTCTCCCCTCACCATCAACTCAGCGAGTGACACCCTTGATCAAGTGTGACTTTCACTTTGTACACGATCACGGTTTGTACCCGTTTGCCCTGATTTGCTAGCTGAGGTAGGTGAAACTTCTTACGAGATAAGAGTGGGGTTCATCGGATCCACACATAGTCTTCACTATTTGTTTATTTGTTTGTATTTTTAGTGTAAAATCTACTCTTATCCAGTTAAGCAAGCAAAAATCATATTCTAACAAAAGAAAAACACAACCATCGCTTCCCTCCAAAACTAAAAACCTTTCGTTTTTATCAGTTAACCGCCCTAAACACCATCTCACTCAGCTCACTTACTCGACTGCCAGCGTTAGGCACCCAATTCCGTTATCTGCTGCTAAACTTCTTTCCCTTTTAAAGCTCTCTGTATGCAACCCCTCCTACCTTCCACCAACGGTTTCTTGAACGTACGTTGATAGTTTAAATTTAAGACGGACGGTACCGAACTGCCCGCGACTGACGCCACCAGTCACTCTGTCTGTTGTACCAACAATGTTCGGCTGCAACACGATGTTGATAAATTTCATTGCGCTCATACTCACAAACATTATTGATAATTGTAATTTGCGTGAAAAACAGCGCAATGTAAGTCGTAAATAACGCCTTGGAAGAAATTTGTGTAAACGTTTACAGCGTAACATCATTTGTAATATTCTGATTTTCTGGTTTGTATGAACAGTGATTATATTCCTGTACAGAACTAACCGAATTTTATAACAGGGATGCAGAATTACCATCTCTCCTTACAAAACTAATATTTAAATATAATTCAGGTTATTGTTTCCTTTACAGTAGTGATTAATATTAATAACTGTCTGTGCTGCTACTTTAACAAATTTTAACAATGCTAATTAACACAAATCGCGTGTTGTCTGCGATGGATGACGCGACAGTGCGTAAATCTAGGAAATTAAAAGAATAAATGCTACATAAAATCTGAAACTTTCTCTGACACTGGAGTGTAAATGTAATTCTTCTTTCAGTTTCTCCCAAGATCACTGCCCTCATACACGAAATGCCGAAAACGAAATTTAAAGTACATGTACATGCATATGTATATATATATATATATATATATATATGTATATAAAAACAAACCCCGTGGCCTTAGTCCGCACACGAACTATACTGACAGAGCAGCCGCCGCCGGTCGGCTAAGTTAGTGCCAACTTTTGCGGATAGAGGGGTGTCACGTGGTCAGCGTAACGGGTCCCCACAGCCGTTAATCTCTGTTTTCTAAACCTGGAGCCGCTAATTTTTTCATTAAAGTAGC
>Ga0136643_10009979_pt1 | contig 13992 bp, 5 predicted proteins | sample TergutLab28metaG_FD_96883 | JGI IMG/M metagenome (GOLD analysis project Ga0136643, IMG submission 96883) | Labiotermes labralis P1 segment gut microbial communities from Petit-Saut dam, French Guiana - Lab288 P1 (version 3) (version 3) | ecosystem: Host-associated > Arthropoda: Insects >... | reverse complement strand
CAACTTCTGTCTCAACATGTTTCGGGCATCATTATGCCCATCTTCAGGAGAACAAAGACCGTGTGTTACTGCATGTGGTGTACTGCGCTGGTTCTGCTGGATGTGGTGCTCGCATCCTACAACGCAGCGCCCCACAACCGCTACCAACCACATCCAGCAGAACCAGCGCAATACACCATATGCAGTAACACAGTCTTTGTTCTCCTGAAGATGGGCATAATATTGCCCGAAACATGTTGAGACAGAAGTTTATAATAAACATCTGATTGTTGCATCTTGTTGGTTTTCTCTCTCTTCGCAAATGTTCATTGTGTTCGGAAAAAATATGTGTTTGGAAGAACACACCGTACAGCAAGGCAGCTGTGGGAAGATGAATGACCAGGTTATGTACCCATTCCTAGACATTTACCACAGCGGGAATAAAAATTTGCATATTCACGTGTACTTCACTTTCCTAACCTGCATAGTAAACCAACACAGAACATGGGCGAAAGTGGTTATAATTGTTTGTGCACGTTAACAACAGCGAAATGTCATCAGAAAAGGTATAAAGATTCATTGTGTAAAGAATGAAGCCTTCCACATCATACGTTAACTCTCAGCATGACCTTTTGTAAATGACACTCGAAAGTCATTTTTAACAATCACTTTCCGCACTTACGTAATAATATGACTATAGTCAATAATGAAACAACTCTGTCGGGACTGCACAGTAAAATTAAACTGTTAATTTAGGGTAATAAAATAAAATATAAAGGACTACAACTCATAATTCAAATTATTATTACTGAAATTTACGAAACTACCTCCTTAAAAATCGGATGAAATCCTATTGTTACGAATCATAAATTTCATTTTTCTAAGTACGTTAGCTTATTTCGTAAAGTCGTGAGCTGAACAACAGTTAACAAATTTTTAACGTTTAACATTTAGCATAATGGAACGTAAAGAAGCATAATTACTGATTTTTTATCATAACTTTTACATATTTTAAACAAAATTTTTTCCATGGACTTTACAAAACGAAGGTAGGATATTAAATATTTAATCAAGTGGAAATGTTGGGAAGATCTTTAACAACTTCGCCTCTGTTTCCATAAGGTTCTATATCCGTAGAAATGGAGGATGTCAGGGAAGGCGGAGAAAATGCGTCATGAGTTTACAGATTGCACTCATCACCAAATATTATAAAATTGATCAAATCAGGGAGTGAAAAGGCAAGGCGCCTATTGCTCTGAGAATTGGCCAAAAATGAGTGTAATAATTGGGTTGACAAACCCGAAAGGGCGACTTTCGGAAAAACGTGATACAGATGGGAGAATATTATAATTTATCGTCAGAGAACAGAATGGCTGGATGTGGGTTACATGCCTGGTTCAGTATGGAGGCCAGTGGCGGTGTCTTACGTAAAATGTAACAAGCCTTGATCAAGGAGGGGGGGGGGGAATTTCTTAAGAAGATAGGCGACTATTAATTTTTAAAATCCAAGTATGCTCGACGAAGTTAGCTACATTTTGTTACTGACAAACCGACCTGAACACTTATGAACTGCACATTACACTAAGCTATTTTTATAATACTAATACAATGGTCGATGCGGGAACAGGTCAAACGATCTAATCCACGGAGGAAGATGGAGATGATGATGACCAATACAATATTCTGCTATTATCTCTCGCATGGACAAAGACACGGAAAATGTACTTTTGAAATATAGTTAATGACAGAAAACTGGTCGCGTGAGATTAAAAGCCCAGGATATGGAGTGAAAGGTTTGGTTTTCAGTAACACGAATGTTGTTACACGATACGCTATATGTGACACTGTTGCACACAACAGTCCTTCTCTGCGAATGACAAGTTAGTAATGAAGGTTGTGCCGTGATTTGTGATGCTCACAGTTTAGTATTCAGGAGGCAGTGGCCAGACAGCTGAGCATCGAAAATGTATTGGTGGCTGATCGCAGCAACGTATGCGTGTGGACGATAAGACCATTCCATACTGCCTGTCGATATGCGTGACTGTAACGTTCCACGCCATCTTCTAATACGTTTTGCATGCGGAACGTTGTACTGCACAAATTACTTCATTATTCCACACTTTTCGCAACAATACAAGAACAACTAGTACAGTGCTGTAAGATATAAGTTTTAAAATTAGAACATATAATTCTATATTAGGCACGAGATAAGCTCATTTTTTGGTCGAAAATAAAGGAAATACACCGTCAGTCACAATTACGTCAAATGGTTGCATTATTAGATTATATACTACATGTTTCGGCTTTGATGCCAACATCTGGTGTAGCAGCTCGTACAGTAGTTTTAAGAAGGCAAAACTGCGACAATAATTTTCACTGTACAGAATAATATCTTATTTTGTACACGAAAATGTGATTGGTAAGGAAGTTAAAAATATTTTTGATACAAAATTTCACCCTAGAACAGTCCACGAAGGCCCAGAGGGGGAGTAAAGGTATAACTATACTTTTTCTTTAACCTCGGTGCTAGGTAGGGTGGGTGGTCAACGCCACGCCCTGGCCGCTTTACCCACCGGGAAAGACCCGGTACCCATTGAATAGGAGGCTGGGTGGGTCTCATAGCCGGTCTAGACGGGTGCGGAAAATCTCGCCCCTACCGGGATTCGATCCATCCCGTCCAGCCCGTAGCGAGTCGCTATACCGACTTCGCTATCCCGGCCCGGATTTTTGATAGAGGTGTTATTAAAGCATACTAAAGGTGAAGAACTTGAATAACACCTACATCAAAAAAAATTTGAACATTCATTCTATAATCAGTCTTACGACACGTCCATAGCGTCTTGGTCCACAGCCAGTTCTCCACAGAGTGCGATCCAGTGCTTCCTCTTTCAGTCGTCAGTATCCTGTCGTTTCCTTCCGGTCAGCCAGCAGCTGCTTACGTTTTCTTACTCGTCTCCCTGTCATTTCTATCCTTCCTTCAACAGCTTGTTTCAGAAGGAACTTCCTACGCAAAATGTGACCAAGCCAGTTAGTCTTCCATCTCTCCATTGCGTGTGTAGGGTGTTTCCTTCCTCCTTGACTCTGTGTAATATTTTTTCCACTTCTCACACGATCGGTCCACCTGATCTTCTGCATCCTTTACTAGCATCATATTGCAGAATTTCAAAATATATCAGATCTACTTTCCGAAGTGCCCAAGTTTCAGCACTACACAAAGCTACGCTCCAAATATAGCATTTTACTAGTTTCAACCTTTCACTTAAGTCCAATTTCGTGATGAAAGAAGACTTCTACTTGGTGAATGCTGCTTTTGCCATGGCAACCCTGGATTTAATATCATGTGTATATCTTCACTCAGAGAATAAGATCATTGGAAATTACAGCTGCAGTTTATCATTTCTTGATGCATTTTTGATAACTGATACAACTGTTGATAACATAAAAGCCGCAATCTATAGTACATAATATAGTAATACAACCATTCAACAAAGTTGTGATTAATTGTACATGTCCTTTATTTTTAATGCAGGCCTGTATGCTTCACAACAGGATGTACAAACCAGACCTTAAGTTTAATTATTTAGTGGTAAAACCCGAAGGTTCAACTCCGACATCACTGCATACAACATAAGATTCGGCCCAGTTCACGTGCTCACAGTCTTTATCTTTAAGATCCTAATTCAGTATCACTCTATCACCTGTTGGAACCTCGAAGTGACTTACTTGCAAGAACTTTTCCCACTAAAGTTCAGTACCAGTTTCTGTTTTCTCTCATCCAATCAACTTGTCCGACTTATCCCTAATGATTTTTTTATCCTAACAACATTTTATAACATGCGGTAACTATAACGATTCCTGTCTTCTAGAATGTAAAATCATGTAGCCTGGTAGAACAATATGTTTCTGAAGGGCCATTTGTATAGATTTAAGGGCAGAATTTATGGACAGCAGGTCACTCGGATAAGCCAGCACTTGTCTATCAGAATAAGTGTTATCACATTACGGAAGAAAGTAATATTGGTGTACATCTTTCCTTTTTAAATTCGCTTATATTATGTAAAACATCGTGTGTTTTGTTTGTTCGTTTCGTTTCGTTTCTTTTTTTTTAATTATTTCTTTCTTTATTTACTCATATTGCCATCGGTTTCCCTGACTTTGTAGGTTCGGTTTTTTTACACGTTATTGTACCATCAGCTTCCCCACCAGGTGAGTAACTGTCAAGTCTAACATGTATTATGTATAGTGAATTTAGTGTAAGATCTACTCTTTTATCTCCATTAGACTTAGATTTCATGTAGACTGAAATTTTCTGTATCCACATAAAATATGTTAGTACCTTGTTAACTCTACCTATATGAGTTCTCTTTGACGTCTTCATGCCTCTGGTCGACTGTCTCACACTAACACGTTTTCCCGTGTGATGCAAGTGGAAATAAATCATCATCACAAGATCAAAAGCAACAGTAATCTAGTCCAATGCAGCTCTTAATTAATAAAACATTTTTTCTTGTTTTACAACACAGGTTCGTGTTTGGACTTATAATAAAACCACCTTCAGGCAAGTTTTGTAAAAATGGGTGTAGAAGATGTATTACAGTGTATTATAATTTTTAGTTTTATGAATGGTGTTTGTCTCTCACTTACAACCATGCTTAACAGCAGCCACAAAAGTAAAATATATATTGTATTATATTATACAGTTTATGTCACATTTAAGTTATGGTTGGATGTTATTGTGTGAGTTTCATCAATTATAAAATCTGGTAGGCACACAAGCAAAAATTATTTAAAGCAATCAGCAAAATTCATTCAAAACGTTTCATGTACTTCTCTTTGAATAGGATCGAAATTCACTGTTTTTAAAAACAATTTCAGCGCTCACACTGATGGAACCAAATTCAATCCGCTAATATTATCAAAACAGAGTTTTGATAATATCAGCATACCCATGCTGTTTAGTCTCAACAGACGAGAACAAAGAAACACAGAGCAACTTTCATACAGAGTGTACCGTGGATTTTGTAGATTTCTATTATGTTTAAGGGGGACCGCGGTAGCACAGTGGCTAAGGTGCTGTGCTACAAATCGGAAGGTCGCTGGTTCGATCCCAGCTGGTGTCAATGGATTTTTCATTGACATAAAATCCCTCCGATCGCACTATGGCCCTGGGATCGACTCAGCCTCTAACAGAAATGAGTACCAGGAGCATTTCTTGGGGGTAAAGGCGGCCGGTGCGCAAGGCTGACAACCTACCACCATCCTGTGCCGTTATCACGAAATCTGGGAACCTTAACTTCCTGGAACCCTCTGGGCCTGACCAGGCCTGTAATGGGACTGCTTTTTTTACTTATTATGTTTAACCAACTAAAGCACGAAGTATTTGTGCCTGATTGCAGCATTCGATTTAAGTAACTTTAGTTTCACGTTCTTAGAGTTCTTACTAATTCTTTCTTGTTGGGCATCTATAATCTTGATACAGCGTGTACTGTGCATTTGGTAGATTTCTATTACGTTTAACCAACAAATATGCCTTTCCTTGTTAAACATAATAGGAACACGGAATAAATTTTAAAAAGACTTCAAAAATTATACGAGAGAAATCTTTGGGAAAGTAACGCTTTTGTAGCTGATGAAATTCGCATGAATATAGCTAACCATACATTCAGTCTAACACAAAACAACAGAGTATAAAATAATAATATCGGTATTATACTTTTATTTACGGCCATTCGGAAAAATATGTATATTTCTGCAACAAAATTATAAGGTTCGAGATTTCAGTTGTTAACTCTTAACTCGCTAAGGTGGAAAATATGGTGAGCTCCTAATAATGTCAGCAAATGGCAGATGGGATATAACTCGGCGTTTAAAGGGTTAATAAGAGAAATAAAGATTGTAAGGTATCGTAATATTTTCTGTCTACAGTTCTACAAAATTAACTTCATGGTTATGGCTTGATTACGATGTGTGAGCCGAAATACTTCAATGCTTTGTAAAACAAGCAATTCGTTTTATTAATAAAGAGTTGCATTAGACTGCATTTTTATTTTTGTCTTATTGCATTGTAAATATAAAACAATGTCTCATGTTAAAATTAGCAAAGTAAACACCATCCATATTACTCATTACTCATTACTCATTACTCCTACCGCAAATACAGCGCATTACAGGAGAAAATGCGAAGGTGTCTGCATAGTTTGTGAAGCGTTTGATGTGCGAGTAGCAACCGTAAGACACTGGTTTGCATCAAGTTTAATATTTTGCGTCTGTTGATTCATTCTGTAGACGACCGATGTAAAGACCTCTGTACGTTATGTACTGTCACCACATCCACTCGAAGCATGAACGTAAATTGCCCTTTCGCATCGCGGTCCCAATAAAACCATCTAAGAATGCTTTTGTTAGCGTCGTCATGTTTATCTGTCTGTCCACATACATCAAATCGAGAAAAGTTTTTCGGATATAAATGAAAATCAATATCAGTAAAGTTTACTAACGTTTGTCCGCTTTTGGTTAAAATGTGAAAAACTTCACAGAAAGACATACATGACTTTACGCGGAAAACTTGAGTGAAATTTGCTGAATATTTATAAGAGCTAACATTTTTATAGAAAATGCTCTACAAAATCTTGGAAAAAATGTTGTATTAAATATAATTTTACACACATCTTACGGCTTCAGAAGTACGGCAGTCCCTCGGTCATTTGGATTAAATGGAAGGAGGGGTGGTCCAGGGTACTCAGGAATCTAGACCACCGACAGGAAACTCCGTGGTAAAGGTTACAAACCGTGCTAAAGGAAACTCTATAAAACAGTAAATGCTATACCTAAGACAATAACAATAATGTATAGTAATAATAATTAAAGTAGGAAATACTGGGCTATATTTGGCCCAAAATTGTTCGGAGTACCCGGAGATCAGGATTATCTGCCACCGAATTACCGAAGAACCACTGTAGTTGAACAAAAGACAAAGCGCCACTTTTTTTGCCCTGTGCCTAGAGTTCCTAACTTTTATGCTGTGTTGTGCTGCGCGATGGTAACCTGGTAAGGACGGACGAAATGCACCCTGGTATATGTACGGCTAGATCTCTTTCCCCGAGTGTAGGCGAACCGTGAAGCCGACATAAGTCACTCTAGTGAGAAAGCGTGCGGGTATTTGTCCACTACACTCTTCCCCAGCCCCCAGGCCCCCCCCCCCCAGCAGTAAACATCTTTGTACAGCGGTGCTTAGGTAAGTTTCCCTTTTTCTTGCACACACTATTAAAGGAATATTAAAATGTACATTTGTGACAAAGGAGGCCGCGGTGGCACAGTGGCTTAGCTGTTGTGCTACAAATCGGAAGTCGTTGGTTCGATCTCAGCTGGTGTCATTGGAATTTTTCCGATCGCACTATGGCCCTGGGGCCGACTCAGCCTCAAAGGCGTAAGGCTGACAACCTTACAACCATTCTGTGCTGTTGTCATGAAATCTGGGAACCTTAATTCCTGGAGCCCTCTGGGCCACTCCAGGCCTGTAATGGGACTGCTTTACCTTTACCTTTACTTTTGTGACAAAATATTTTGAAAAGCGGTTATTTCAGGACTGAAGTGAAGAACAATGCAAAATATTTAGTGTACAAGGGATTTTGTCATACGGAATAAACGCATTCAGGGGAAAGTGTACTTAGTATCTACACTATATTTTGATTGCTTAATTTCTGGGGTTTTCCCATCCTTCAGCATTGTAGAAGAGAGCAAATGAACAATTACTTCTCTTGGAAAAAATATAGTAGATTCCTCCATACCATTTCACCTGTGGAATTGAAAAGATCCAGTTTCGTAAATTTTTTCTGCTGGAATATTACATGATGGAAAAAGACCATAAAGTAAGAAATCCTAAGCGAAAACACAGCTTTAAACAAACATACACTTTCTCCAGAACTGTAGAACCGAGTAAATATAATGTTTACAAGAAGCAACCTAAGTTATTGCGCACTGTTTCAGCTAAACGTAATATCGACTTACCTACGCGCCTTAACACGAATGTCCAAAACTGTGTGTTCCGCCTTTTCCAATGAGCAAGTAGGCTATATCTACCCCAATTTGTGACGGGACGACTCTTATGTAGATGGCAATACACAAGTTAAAAATATTTCTGTTTCTTTGTCTTTGAAGGTTCCTAGCATAAAACTGGTACCAATAAGTACAATCAAAACGTCTATTTTCTCAGTTGTTCATAACTGTTGTGCTGTACAAGGCCGATCAACAAAAGTGCCGCAAAGCTGCTTTTTGCTAAACATCTATTCTTTTTTCCGTAACGCTCGCTCTGTGTATAAGCGCTTAATAAAACTGTGGGCAATAGACTTAACAACACTGTACTTTCCTTTGATGTAACATCCTTATAATATATGTTCCTATTCCTTTCTTTGTGTTTGTTGCGTCTATTCTTTCCATTTTGCAACATTTTATCTCCTTCCCCAATTCTTTTGCATTTGGCTTGGCTGTCGGAGGAAGTGAAGAAAATATATATATAATGAAACGTCTCCACTCCCATTTCTTCCATTTCTCGTACCGTCTGTAGTACTTTATCAAGTCACATACCACTCTTCCGCTAACCGCTTCTGATAAATCTTGCACTCCTTCCATTTCTTTTGACGTCTCTGTCTCTCTTACTCTGTGTAGCCCTTTTATCACACCCAGCGCTACGCATTTCCAACTGCCAATTTAAATTCACCAACTGGGTAAAAGAAAATATTATGCAAAGACGAACCTGGAACAGTTTGGTTCAGCAGTATTGCCCCGTGGATAGTCTGGGATCGCAAGCCTACAGCACAAAGCAGGAGACAGCAAAACCAAACGTACTCACTGACGGGACCTGACGAAATTACATTGAATAATACAGGCCTATCGTAAACGAAAATTCTACTCTGAAGTCGGAGATGTTCGTCACGCGAGCAATTTATACCCAACAACAAGCAGATCAATGCTTCGTTTCTGTTTTCAAGAATTCTTCATTATTATCACAGAATGCTACAGGAAAATTACGGTTTTCCTATACACCTAACGTAACCAAATCACTTTAAAATAAAAGCGGTTTCTACCAGATTTATTACTTGAATAAAATGCCATTACAGTAGCACTTCGCTAACACTTCAATAGCTAGCATTAAAACTTCCTATATACATATTTCACGAAAGAATTCATTTAATTAAAGTGGGTTCAGTTATCAAAATTGCTAATCTAAACTGAAAAGAAGACAGTAAATTACCTGTATGTACATTATTCATGGATTTGTCTATTAGTTAAACATGTCTGACACACAGTTGGTTAACAAAACTGCGCAGTAAATCACTATGTCTCTGAAAGCCATGCTGCTTGCTTTGAACTCCATAAAGAAATGCGAAACCTCTCTAAGTGAGTGGAAAAACAAAACTGAGATGAAACAGTTCAATGTACATTGGTTTGTTTTTGGCGTGCTCCGAAGAACTTTTACACCGAGTTATTAAAACTCATCACAACTGACTGTATTCGTGTAAATTATTAAACATCTTTATTACGCTAAGAATGAAAGTGCTTATTGAATAATTCCAAGAAATTCATACTTCTCAAAAATTATGTTAAGAATACAGCGATATTTCCGGAACGTTATCGGTATAAAGAATAATAAGAAATGAAAATCTAAACTATGAAATCTTTTAACTTCTAACTGCCAGCTTCAACTGTTGTTGGTTACTTTGTTTTAGAACCTGAAACATGGTAAATATTAATTTACTCACTTCTGAAAAGTACTACATTCTGTCTGAAACTAAATGAATCCGTTGAAGATCGTCGCGTGGCCAGAAAGAATATCTCATAAATATTCGTTATAAAAATATACCCGTTTTTAATTCCTAACGACCAAAATTCACGGACATAAATAAAAGCGGATTTCTCGCGTGCATTCTTCGCCCTTCTACATACACACTCACGCACGCACATCTCTATGTATGTTCTGTCTGTCTGTTTGTTACAGAAAAGAGCACGATCCCTTGAACTTGCACCTGATCAAATCCGAAAACAACTCGTGTTCAACAACCCAGAACAACACTCATTCGGAGGAGGAACTCCGTCTGGCGAGCATTCTTTCTTCAACAACCATTATAACAATGGCAATGCCTTCTATCGTGACCAACAACAGCTTTCTTCTTTCACTGGTTCTTCTACCAACCTTGACAAACAATTTGTATCTGGTCAGCAAATTCAAGCAACAACGTATAAACCGACATTTAACTTACACGGACCTCACCTACAAAACCAACCTGTGCTTCAACACAGACAGCAGCCAGAAATTCAAACTTCACTCTCTTCCCAAGCACCGACACATCAAAGACACTCTTCTTCGTCTATCGAAATTGTTCCATCCGTTTCTTTGTCAGACTCTTTCAATCGTGAGTCCCCTCCATCACAGCAGACTTACAACAACGCGTTCCAGCAGTCGCATGACCCACAATATTATAGAAACCAACAGACGCAACAACATAACGCCTTCCTCCAAACCAATCCTCATCACTTTAACAGTCAAGCAATCAATTTTCAACAACAGCAACAACAACAACAACAACAACAACAACAACTACTACTACTACAACTACAACTACAGCAGCAACAACTACTTCAAGAACAAAACCGCCACAACAAAGTTGCCGAGTCGCGCGTCTACGCCAGTCAGGTTCCAAACAACCATAACGACGGCAGATATTTCAACCGCTTCAGTTTCCATGGCTCTTCCGGAGGCCAGTCATTCGTCCAATAAAAATTATGTTCCCATTCTCTTACGTAATATTCTCTTATACGGAAATTACTTCCTAATTACAGGCTATGATTTTAAGAATTACATATCAAGGCGTCATGTCTTCTTAAATAACCAGGCGATTGGCGTGAATGTTTAAAAACGTGTTACTACGTGGAATGAATCTTAAGCTTGTTCAAAATATCTCATTTTCATGCCGTGCACTAATATTTATTCTCTACATATGATCCAAATAGACCACGTCTACCGCATTATGCTGGAATAAATCGATTCCTTTAAGCTAGCTTGAGTATCAATGGAGAACACTGTTTTTCTCCTTTAAAACGTTTCATACGGACAAGAAAAGAATCAGTGCTGAAAGAAAGAAATAATTTGTGGGGTGGCCTGTTTTAACATCCATAAATTGTAATTCTTCGCTCCTGCGTTTAACACAGACGCATCCTTTAAATGTGTTTAATTATACATTACAAAATAACATAGGCCTATACAAACCTACAGTCACTGATATATATCTAACAGAATTCTACCTCAATCAGTAAAATGAAATAATTTGTAAATATTTTCTTTGTAAATAACGTACATTTTTTTATATAAAGTAGTAAAACTTTGAATATATTCATCTTTTCCTTCAGTTTGTTTTGTAAATTATTTTTAAAAAGTAATACCAATCAACGAATTCGTTAAAAATTCTTCAGCTTATGACTGCTAACGTGCAGCCATTTCTCATCAGCAACTGCATGCAACAGCCCACACTAGATCGCAGTTTCATACAAACAAAAGTTTCCCTTACTGCATCAAAGTTACACACTATCAGCTTTTCGATTATTTCACACTCATATATATTTTCGTCTTTACAGTAATTCACTACTAATTCCATCACAAGAACTTCAGTAACTGAAGAATTAATTCTTAACTTGGTTTATTGTTGCATACATTAATTTTCTTTTATAGCACTGGGCACCAAAAAACTTTATAAAACGTCTGTGTTCTATCTTTGTAAACATTCCTAGAACAATAAGCATGTCTTTCTGGACCATTTTCCTAACATAATTATGAATACACTTTCCTTAGTGACCCATCAGTATGTTTGTAATATTTCCAGTTTTCAACGTATGACAGTACCATGTCATTGAATTCACATTCAGTAACAACGTGAATTTTCTTATGAACTCTCTCTCTCTCTCTCTATATATATATATATATATATATATGCTAAGGGTCATTGAACCAAGAGCGCTTATTTTTAGAAATTAAAATTATAGGAATACATCATCGGGTCTCTTAGAACAAAAATCACTGCACTATTACCGAGTAATTGAAACGTGCAGCTTCTACTGACAGTGTCAGTAAATTGGTTAATAAACTGATGAAAAATATGTTAAAGAGGGCATTAACAGAGACGTATCTAAGCCCAGTAAACGCAAACTGTAGATAGACAGCAGGTGTGGAAAGTAACAGTGTAAACAAGAGCGTTGTACCGGTCACACTACTGACCGGAACTCGAACGTATAACTAAAGCTCCTAACGCCGTGCTAAACACGTCAAAAGTGGTAAAAGACGGGAAGAACTCGTCGTTAAACAGTACATAAAAAAAGAAGCATGACGCCTGGATCAGATGCAGCCATATTTTCTGTCAACAAAATGTAATTTTTTGGTGTATATTTTACAATATTTATTTAATTTTATACACTTCCCTTCACCCTCCTTTGTCTATTGTCGATTTTATATGTCTTAGGATTTCTCCTTTAAATTTTCTTAAAGTGATCAAACCAGTTCCTTTGCGGGGAGTCTTGTGAAGCGTAAAAAATACCACAAATAATTGTAGGCACTGAAAAATAACGTGTAGTGGATCAGCAATGCATACTTTCGAGCTGATTATTCACACGTTACTTTTTCTCGTCCTCAATATCTCGTTCTAAACCTATTTTAGAATAAACAGTAGCACAATATTGCTTCCTAACAGATCGAACTCTTCTAAATGATGAAACAGATTGCGAATGATGAATCATTTTGTAAAATGAACATAGTTTTAAATTTTGTGTTATGATCTAAGTCATCACGCGTGGTAGCATTGGCAGTTGAGTACTATCTCTTCGGAAGAACATGCTGTTTTCGTTCTCAGGGTAGAAGTTACAGGCAGTTCCTCCGAAACGTCGGTACCGGCTAGCAACGTGCGCATACATACAAGCCAGAAGACTGAAATACGACTGTCATTCGCCATGCAAATTTAAATATTTTTTTACTCTGCCCGGATTTTATTGCTGAAAAATGTACTAATCGAAAAATGCCGAATATTTGTGTGTATATATTTACCCTTAAAATCAACAAATATCAAGAGATCAATTAATTTAATTTTTCATGCATCATAATTTTAATTACTTTTAAAATTTAGGTAACATTTCTAAATGTGTATTTATTACTGATTTTATGTTCTCATATAAACACGTAATGCAAGGGTAAGTAAAAAATTGTTCTGTTTTTTAGGTCCATGTTTTTTTATCCCTCTGGATTAGTGATTTTATCTAAATGACTGGACATCTAGTATTATAAATATAAGTATTTGTAAACTACATACCTTGCCAAGCCAAGCACTTTTAATTTATGTATGTGCTAAATTCTTGTCACGTATTTATATTTAAAAACCTGAGAACTTTTCCATTATAACCTGCAAAATGACTTCTAAGAAACACAATGTATATTTTATTTATTCCTGGAAATGTGTAAGAAGGAAAGAACCTCTTATTGTAAATCTTCGATGATTTTCTGTATACCCCCAAAAAATGAAATATATATTCTCTATATATTATCTGTTTCTAATATTTTTCGCATAAGGTAATCGAAGCTCGGGATTCTAACGTTATACTTCTTAGTTGATCTATAGATCGCAGTTTCCGCCACTCGCCTTATGGCGGTTTCGTTTGAATGGTTTACAGAAGCAACTCCCTTAACGGGATTTTTTCACAAGTTTAAATCTTTTTATCCTTTCCACACTAAGCATGACATGTCACGCTTACAAACACTGCTGTATAAAACGACATACAAATATAATAGGAGGTTAAACTAAAAAAACTAAACTCCGTGGCCTTAGTCCGCACGCGAACTATACCGACAGAGCGGCTGCCGCCGGTCGGCGAAGTTAGTGCTAACTTTTGCGGATAGAGGGGTGTCACGTGGTCAGCGCAACGGGTCCCCACAGCCGTTAATCTCTGTTTTCTAGACCTGGAGCCGCTACTTTTTTCATT
>Ga0136643_10009978_pt1 | contig 13993 bp, 14 predicted proteins | sample TergutLab28metaG_FD_96883 | JGI IMG/M metagenome (GOLD analysis project Ga0136643, IMG submission 96883) | Labiotermes labralis P1 segment gut microbial communities from Petit-Saut dam, French Guiana - Lab288 P1 (version 3) (version 3) | ecosystem: Host-associated > Arthropoda: Insects >... | reverse complement strand
AGCGTTCACAACACTTACACAGTCATCGACCGACTGCCGGCTACTGACGCTTTCTATAGGCGGGAAAAAATTCACGCATGCGCATAAATGTCCCCTCCACATCTACAATGATGGACACTTCCCATGCTTGATTTGTTTATGCGGGAAAAATTAAGGTTCGATACTTTTTGAACAGACCACATAGTCACACTTTGTTGTATAGCAAACAGGTATATTCCCAAGTACTTAATTGTAGTGGACATTTACGAGGATGAACACTGTCATGTCACAATGTACACAGATGGTTACAATGACACATTATGTTACCTTTAGAGTCAAAAGTTATTTTTACAGTTTTAGTAGTTTAATTACCTTGAATTTGGGCTTAGTTTTTATGTGTAACCAAATAATTAACCTCATTTTATACTCCTCAAAAAGAATTATAGAGACATTACGCATTCATGTGCAGAAATTAAAATTCAGAAATATATATTCTTCTTCTTCTATGGCACGTGGTGCATTTTCAGGCCATGGTCTACTTGACCTGAATTATACTGTCATTGGAGCTACATGTTTACTTATCACAGACCAATACCTGAGTGTATAATCAATCATCAAATACCACGAAAAGAATCATATTCACCTGTCAAAGTCCAGAATCAGAATGACCAAGATTCCACCGTGTAGTTTTACATATGCACAATATTCACTTCACTGACAAACGAAAACTGTGTACTCTGGTTCATTGTACAAGTCATATGCACTGCTGACAACTGGTCACAAACCAGACTTTGGAACTTCTTCACATATTAATTATAAACAATTTCCTATAATCCTAATAATTTTACTCACTGAATGACATACAGCAAGTTCAAATCACAGGCAATAATTACACCTCCTTTTTACTTGTAAAAACCACATCCATTGCCAAATACCCCAGTACATGATCCCATCTTAGGAAGCCTTGCCAAGAATGAAACTGATTTCTTCACTCTGCAAACAATTTCTTTACGACAAACATTCCGCTGTGATGAAGATAACCAAAGTAAGGGCATGAAGGAAGTCAAATACAACTGTTTTATGTTATATTATTGTATAGGAATATAAATATAATAATATAATATAAAACTTAGTTCTATTGATGGCCTTCACCACTTTACTTTGTGCACAGATGATCTGTAAGATCCAGCTGTCCTTAATGATGTAACTCTATTTTGACTTATCCCTTCACTAAAGAAACACTCTGGCTGAAAAACACAAATAATCAGTTATGCTTGGAATATTGCTGCATAATATCATCTCTCACCAGTATTCAAGTTCTTCTCCTTCACAAGTTGAAGTACAGCAAATAGCGCCTTTTTGCGGCACAGGGGACTCACAACAATAAGCGCAGCGAAACAATGTAATGCACTAGCAGTTCGGTTTGCACTTTCATCAACCTTCTCCTCCATTGTTAAATAACCCTGTACAGTGAACAGAAAAGACACTTCAAAGCAATCACAACTACAGATCAGCAACAACAAAATGATACTTGACCTAGCTACACAATGACATTATGGTACTGAAATGAAAAGAATCCAAAAGAAGCAAAATCTGCATTAAAAACACTGTAACAAACCAACAAAAAACATTTGTATCAGCTGAAATACAGTTATGACATAAATAGCAGGCAACACACTTTATGACTACAAAAGAAATGATAACATTTAAATTCCAACAGCAAAGATTTTATACAACATTATTCACAGAATAAATACAAAGATGAACAGGATTATAACTATTACTGAATAAAGTAATTACTGTCATTTCTCAGTGTTTGTTTTATTTTCAAGGACCTTATTTCATAAGTTTGGTAAATGTATTTTTAACCTGTCTTGTAAATTAACTTTTATAGTCAGAAGAATTCAGGTCTTCTTGGATATGGCACTGTATCACTGGGTGAGTGGTTTCCAGCGTTTCAAAGAACATCTTTGTCTTCAACAGTCAGCACACTATTGTGATGATACACCCACTGTCCAGCAGGCTGTATGTCACACTATTGGGACATTACACCACCACCCAGTTGGCTGCATATCACAATACAGTGATGGTATAACCACTGCCCAGCTGGCTGCATATCACACTATTGTGATGGTATACCTACCATCCAGTTGGATGCATATCACACTATTGATGATACAACCACTGTCCAGCTGGCTGGGAATCATATTAAGATGGTACACCCACTGACCAGCCAGCTGTACATCACAACATTGTCACTGTCACTTGGAAGAAGACAAGCAAAATGAAAACACTGATAATGATACCTAGAAGTGAGATTGTAAAATATTTCAAGAGGGGAGTGGACAAAGAAGATTGCAAATTTTACATGGACAATATTCTCAGCAGTTACTGAATAATTATCAGACAAAACGGTTAAAGGACGCATGGGGCTTTGACAATAATACACTAAAATTGAATCCAGATGACATACATGCTAGGGTAAGATGTAACTTCACAGAAACAATTTGGTAAGATAAGCAAAATGTATACATATTTACAAATATGCATAAACCATAGCAGAAGGCAGCTCCTCTAATGAATGTGGGGAAGTTACAAAAGCTATCATTGTTAAAAAATACAGGCTGCAGATGGGCTGTGTCAACAAGGAGAGAGAATGGCTAAAGCTTTTCAGTTAGTCAAAGGATATGAACATGGTCAAAAAATGTGTTTTTTCCTGTTAAATCTAACTGCACTGCACTGCTGCAGTACTGAATGTTGCAGCCAAATGGGCAGCATTTCTGCTTATATTCAGTTCTCATATTCAGATCTGAGCAACAGAATGACTGTCCCTTGGTTCCATCAGGCAAACAGAATTTCCCAATGCATTTTCTTTCAAATACTTGAACAGGCATAGTTCCAAAGAAATAAACGTTTTCGTACCAATACTATTGCCACTTAAAAGCCCCAGTTAAAACCTCACCACTCACAGTTTACTCCTATTCCTATAGAATGAACATTAATGAAAATTTGGTGTTTAATTATTTTCCTCAAACCCACTGTATCAACTGTCACAGTGAGAATTTTAACACATCAAGTACCATGTGTATTGATGAGGGAAAGGAAAGAAACATCAGACATCTGGCAATATTGTACTTTAGTTTTACTGCATATCCACCACTATTTCAGAACTTAGGAAATGCCAAACAGGCAAAAAATTAAAAACAGAATCATTTGGGCACACTGTACCTCAATGGTAAAGGATGACGTAATGATAACACACAATTTCTTAAACATTCTCTTTTGCCACTCAATATGACCAGCAGTAAGGCTTGCACCATTCGGGTGGCCAAAGAGTGTACTAATGTAATTCGCTGCTGCCATCCTCACTTCATGGAATGGGCTCCTTACATGAAGTAACACTTCTTCTGCAACTGGAGTTTCTGCACTTACATCACTGTCACCAACTGGTACTGCAGAATTCCATGTAGCCCATTCGAAATTAGGATCAACCTACAACACAGTAAATACTGCTGTCATCTTTTTTTTTTTTAAAAGTCTTTCACCGTGCATATTGTACAAATTTACATTTATTTGAATTGCCAACACATGCACACTGTTACTAAAACATTATAAAACCTCACTTGGTTAAAAACATTTTAAAAGTCAATCATAATTCTCCGATATGTTTTGGTTGTTTCTTCCAACCATCATCAGGGAGCTGCGTAGTTTTGACTAAAGTTACTCTTGTGATATATGATTACAATGGGAAGGGTATGATGGCAGCATGTCTGCAATTCAATATAACAAAGAAGTTAATGTCAATCAAATACAGGTAAAAAAAACCTGAACGTCATATGATTTTGCGTTGTAATCAGTGTGAAAAGCTTGATGGAAGCATATGAAATGTGGTATGGTTACAGATTGGAAATATACCTACAAATTCCACACACTAATTATGCACTGAAAATCACACACAAGTGCATACAACTCTTGCAAATAAAATGCATGGGAAATATTTAATGTATTGTATTAGGTTGACTGTGAAATGGAGGCCTCTTCTATAGCTTTTCATTATGTACTTGTTCTTCCACCTCATGAACATCAAATGAACGACTGAAACATGTCACAGAGAAATAATAATAATAACAACAACAGCAACAACAACAACAACAACAACAATAATAATAAAATGCGTAGTGTTCAGACGTTGAGTGAACTGCATTGCTATTAATCAACTAGCACAATGGGATGATGTTATATAAATAATCTTTCATTTCTTGCAAAGAATGCTGAATGTTCACACAATCTACCTTTCAGTGTCCCCCACGAATAATAATGACACAGGTTCAAATATGGAGATCCAGGAGGCCACAACATGCAAGTTACCAAGCATATGTCAAATACTGTATTTACCCGAATGCAAGACGACTCTAATCTAAGATGAACTCCCCTAAATAAAAGTCTGCCAATGGATAATACACAAAGCTTGGGAGATTCTTTCTACCTTTGCCCATCAGTGTCACTGTCTCCAACTTCACAGACAATGTGTTCATCATCCTCACACACACTCCTAACATCCCCATCCTCTTCACTGTCATTCCACAGCATACCACCGATTCCATCCACTGCATTGGATATACAGCACTTCTTAAAACCCTTTCACAGTCACTTCTGGTGAAATGCTCTGCCATGCCATTATGATCCACACTGTCTAAATAATACAGTTCGTTACAATCCGCAATGTCTAAATAATACAATTATATTTCTTGGTTCATAAACTTTCTCAAACCCATGAAAACTCATAATTTTCTCCACAGATGGTGTTAGTGGTGTATAGAATTTAAATACATATGTTCTGGATTTTTTGTGTCATGTCTGTTGTCTCATTACACTGAGCTCATGGCTCTTTTTGTGGTTTTTAATTTGTGGATTGGTCCAGGTTTTATTTTTGAGCCTTGTAGTTAATTTTTTTTTTTTTCAATAGCCATTTTGCTGTTACTACCCTTGGACAAGATCCATTCTCAGGTTTGTGTCTTAACAAGTTATGGTTTCTGTGATGCCCACTGATGAAGAATACCTACAACTAAGGGGTCCACCAGGTTAGGTATTTCTTTGCCTGAAAATGGAAGCAGAGCCAGCTTCTGAAACACTGAGCTTCTTTAAAAAATTGGACGATGAATGAGTCCCAAACAAGAAGAGCGTGTAAGTTAACTTCAGTCATGCTCTGTTCTCTCTTTCGATTTCTTGAACCATGAAGATGGAACCGATGGGTTGCCCTGCAACGTTGGTAAGGAATTACCACTCAAGACTGCGTAATATGTCAGAAGAGCGCACATCTCACATGATGATTTGGCAATACAAACCTTGGTTTGCTCCACATGGTACGGATCAGAGCGATCTGGTTTGACACAGCCTGTTTTGATACTTCATATGCAAATTTAAGATTATCTCGCATATTTAAGCACCAAATTTAATGAAAAAAACCTCATTTTGTATTCGAGTAAATGTGGTAACTATTCTGGGGCAGTCACAGAGAAGTTTGCTCCGTGGGCCATGGCACTTACTGCACGAAGCAGCTGTACATTTTTTTTCCTCTGTTAAATGTCTGAAGAATTGTGTCACAATTAACAAAAGGCACCAGCACAAATTCATTCTTTCTTAAACAATCATGGGACCCATGATCTATTGTGCACTCAGTGCACCCAAGAATATGACTTCAACATGTATAGCAACTTCAAGAACTGCAAGCGAATTTTGGAACACCACTGGCTGTTCAACCTCCAATTTAAAGCAAAATAAGCCACCAAGCAAAAGTACTGCATAAGTACACTTCATTCAACATTTCTCACATGCACTGACCAAATGCCCTTAGTGAATTCAAGTCATTCTGCAGGCAGAACTCATATTTTTTCATGCACAGGGGCACTATTACCCTCTGTAGAATATTTTTAATTTTACAATTAAATATCCATATCCAGTCTATTGCCTCTCTTTACACATATGAGCACAAGAAAAGTTTGAAAAACAGCTTTTGACAGTATTTAATGTTGTAACAAAGTTAACTAAACTCAAATATTAAAACTATCAATCCTAGAAATCATCTATTATGATAAGCCTTGCACATACCACTGCCAGCTCACCCAGACACTTGACATACTGAACAGTAACTTCAGGACCATATTTCTTTTTATAATCCACATTCTTCCGGTAAGCCTTTAATAACACCAATGAATTCTCTCTTGATACCGCACCTTGTAAATGTCTGAACATACCTAAAATTGAAATACACAAACAAAGAAAAGTTTGAATACAAAGTAATAATTTAGTAGTATTTGTGGAACTGTTCTCTGTACAGAATGTCAGTTTCCACCTTTGTTACCACCATGAAGCTCTTGGACTAAGTTTTACATGAATTTAATGGCAACAGATATTGCAAATGACTTTGGTCAGTAGCTCCCAAACTATCTTCTGTTCTATTGTTGATACTGAGCAATGGCAGCATTTCCTGAATTTGTATCAGCTTATATAATGGTACATACCACATAGAAGCTCTTGAATGATAACAGATGCTTCATGATCACCAGAATGATTTTTACACAAGGTCTGAATAATCCTCAAAACTGCATCCACATGGTTATCTTCAAGTTGCAGACAGTTTATTGCTCTTCTTGTCACAGCAACAGCCTAGTGGACAGACAAAATTGAAATAGAAACTCTGTCATGCTGAAGTAACAGCCTGAAAACACCTATCTCATTTTGAACATGATACTAACTTAAAACTTTCTGCAGTATGCAGGTATGTGATGTACACTGAAGTATACATAATACAACCAATGAGAAATTAGTCAGTAGACTTCGTCTAGAACACACTTCTCTTATCCATACACCACTGGAAAATTCAAACACATTTGGTTAAGAATTGAGTAAGAAATACTCTCTGACATAAAACTAGGCTGCATAGTGAATTCCTATGATGCACCAGCAAAAGAAGTTTGTGACTGGCCCTGTTACTACCATAATAAGATGGGAAAGAACAGTCACAGATGCAATCCATATTCTTCAAGAATTAACACAATTAACATGCATGTTCTTACTTCATTCAATATGACTGAAAACAGATTCAATTTTATGTTCCTTCCTTGCAAGGCAGAGTCTGAAAAAATTGTTTATCATACATAAATGTGTTACTGACTTCTTGAATACTGACAATAGATCAGAAAATGACAGAACAATGATAATATTAAATAAGATATATTGTACTACTGAAGATACATTAAACTTTCATTTATTTACTAACAATACACTTCTAACATGTCCATAGCACAGCACTGTCAGGGAAACCCATGATTACAATACTTGTAATTACTGAACGCTTTAAAATTTATATAATATATATAATTCCTATAACATATATATATATCATAAAACTTACAGTTTTGAATTTTTAATTATATTTCACACTTAAAAGTTTTGCACTTGCATCATTATAAAACAATCAAAGTTACCAGTATCAATGTGAAAAGAGTACAAGTGATATGTGATGCATTTACCATTTGAAAATAACAAACTGAGCTGGGTAGTTGCATGTCATCCAACAGTAACCGCATCAGTCGAGTCAATTCTATGCTGCCTTGCCTACTTAAATTGTTACCTGAAACAGAAAGATGGTATTGATTTATAGTTCATAGTTGAAAATCCCGTATTCAGCCTTTCCTGTATACCACTTCTCACTTGTAAAAACATACCTTGCTATTACATAGCTGAAGGTGTGAACATCAAAAAGCGATAAAAGAAAGTCCTATGGTAAACTCCACACATGTCTGAAAACATGTGCACATCACAGAAGTTCCGGCATCTTAACTCTGTTACTGCTTCTTGATTTTCATGTTGTAAAAAGGTAACTCTTAATGCTCTTTTAAAAATAACAATATGGATGATTTCAAGCAACATACTGACATATTTAATCACTTAAATCACGTCTTTCAACTTTTTATGACCCCCCCCCCTCAAACAAACAAAAACCATGTTTTCTCTGCATCCTAGTCAGATATTTGTAGTTGTCATGGTCCCTGTAGCATGGATGCTAGAAAAAAGAGCAAACTTACAGCAAGTGTAATAATAGTAAACAGTGCAGCATCAGAGGTGTACCTTAATGGGACACAGCAATAACAGAAAAAACTCCTAATTCCTTTTATTTTATATGGCATGAGTAAACCTACGTAAGATTCTTACATGGCATTGATGAAGAATGCATGCAGATTACTAACCTGTGAAGCAGCAGCTATAGGAACACAATAAGCCAACAGCTTCATTCTGGACCTTCTCCCTTTTTGTGAGTAGTCGCACATCCAGAAGGGAACATGATGCTGTGAACATAAAGAGGCCATGAATATGTAACAAAAGAGTATCCTAGTACTTTTGCAGAACTCAATGCAAGATGTGGTTTTTGACAATACTTCAACTTCTCTTCTGAGATTCAATGTTCGCACGGCACACTATCAAGATTACTGTCTTAAAGGATGCTATGCTGTGTAGTCTGGTAGTTAAATAAAAGAACTACAGAGGAACATGCTACAGCCTGGTAAAAGATGGAGAGAGCAGCTTCCTCTGAATCACTGGTACCCATCCAGCAAAATACACTGTGTCACATGTTTGTGGAGAAGATTCTAAGACACATGACTAGATGTCAGAAGCTACCAGAGTAGTTCTGCTGCAAAAGCATCCATAAGTGTGTAACACCACACATGTGATGTTGAGGAACTGCACATTCACAGTCCTCTACAGCAGCAGATGAACATACAGGTATAATTATTTTATTCATATGCTACACAGGACTCATTCATTACATGAAAGTAGAAGCCTACAGGTATGCTGTGAAACTAGTACAAGAGTTTGGTCTACATACACACATGTTCATAGAGAGTTCACTATACTTTATACCTTTCTCTGACAAGTCCATAATTACATCATCACCATCTTCCTTTGTAGAAAACTGTATGTTGTTCAGCTCTAAAACAGAGAAGTGAAAGTTTACATTATATTAGAAATTACAATAATGGAGACAAAATATCTACCAGTTAGCTTGCATAAAGACAAATAAAAAATGTAAAATGTAAATATTCTATATCAACAGGCAATGGAGGCTCTTTACTCCAGGTAAACCAGTTGCAGTATGGAATGGACCACTGTCCTCAATCTGCTACTAAGTACAGAATATGTCAAACTATACTTCCATGCCTCCTATGCCTAAGGTGAAGAGCAAGTTTACTTTAACTGTTCAGTTCATGAATTACAAAACGATCACACCATGCAGTAACACTGGTTACAAGACAGATCACTCCTTCACAATGTATAACCTCAAAGGAAAGTAATTTCACTTGTACTTTTGTTTCTATTCTTTTATCATCATCAGTATCGCTGTTGTTGTTGTGTCAAGTCTTACATAAAACTGTTCTATCTTACCCACGTCCATTCCTACTTGTGCAAGATTAATTGTAGCTACACTGTGCATAGTGTTCAGTAACTCTGCAGATGTCAGCCCATGCACAAGTTCCATTACATCATCATGCAGCTCAACCTCATACAGCTGCCTCATCTTGTACAGTACACTGAGTAGAACATCTAAGTTTGCCTCCACTTTAGCTTTCAAAAGAATCTTCTGTGCAAATGAAGCTAGTTTATCCATCATCTTCTGAACATCATTAGTAAGACTGCAAGATGGAACAAATGATTAGCCATGCCCAGTACATCCACATGCAACTTTTAACTTTAAAAGATACACAAGTGTAGTACAGGTAGTTACTAAAACGGTTTCAACTAACACAATTTCACTGGAACATGAATTTATAAGCAGGGCATGTTCCCAACTTACACACAAGTTTAGCACAATTTCTGCACTCTAGTGGCAAGCACTGAAACAACTAAAGTTTGACATCTTCCATAAAAAATTTAAAAAAACAAAAAACAAAACAAAACAAAAGGAGGAGGAGGAGGAGAATGATGAGGAGGAGGAGGAGAGGGAGGAGGAGAAGAAGAAGATTAATAAGAAGGAGATGACGAAGAAGGAGGAGAAGAAGGAGAAGAATGAGAAGAAAGGGAAGGAGAAGAAGAAGGAAAAAAAAAGAAGAAGAAAAGAAAAGCTAATAATATTCAACTAAAAATTTGGATGGAACACTTCCATGGCAACCAGTACGGAAAAATGAGGAAATCTCCTGCCTTACAATTTGAACTAACAGTACTGACACAATCATCTTTCAATGCTGAGTTCACTCCATTTTCACTACTGCCTCTGCATCCTCAATGACTGAAACTGTGCTGTACTCCACGCCACCGCTAGCTATTACCATTTTATCTTGCAGTGATCATGGCTTCTCACTTCACAAATGACTTTCATTTACTATTTATATATATATATATATATATATATATATAAAGATCAACCAACCAAAATGTAGTCATACTAAAGCAATTAAATTGTAAATTCATCAGTCACATTTGAACACAAACCCCCTCCTGTCATTTACAATATTTTGCATGAAAAATTATGTCCCACTAACACAATTTCCCTTTACATGAGGCTTTTCTGAAACATACTTGTTGTATTCAATGGGAAATACCTGTACTAATACAATATGATGTGGTTTTTGTTAATAAAGCATCTGTCTTAACAGCATCTGTCTTAACCTAATTTTTACATAACAATTATTTAAAATATGTGTTGTGGTTTCTCTCAATATCAACACACTTTCCACAGGCACACACACACATACATACGCAGACAGTACTTGACACACACAGGACATAGCCATAATGCCACCTCAGACTGACATAATTGTGCCAGAATACAGGAATGTGGAAAAGGTTCATATAGTAATATCATACTTCATGGCTACCTTATCTTTCTCCATTCTATCATGTTCCTCTTGTCTAATTTTTCATATTTTTTTTAGTAATAACATGGCATAAAATTACAAGTGTAACTGTGTACTCACCGAAATGTAGGAAGCATATGCACTTCAATTACACTCCACCTGAGCATCCATGACAGTGTACTTAAAATCAGTACACACTGAGATATATAATCAGTAAGTACTTTCAGCTTAGTGGCAGAATCTCGAGACATCACATCTCCTCTAGTGAGCACATGGCAATCTCGTTCCAGTAGTTCTATTAACCTACATTTGGCAGGAATAATGACTCGCTTGGGACTATGATCACTGTTTTCATTGGCACAAGGTAAAGCACTGCTAGAGGTTTTAACAAGGAGGTCCATCTCAAAGCAACTTATCATGTAGTCATCTTCAATGGAACCTGTGTCAAACTTTTCAACACATGTGTTAGCAGTCACACAACTGTCATCCATATCACACTGTGATTTAACAATGAGTTCAACAAGTAACCTTGACATTAATGGTACTAAGTTCATGTCTGTAAGCCCAAAGTCCTCTTTGTTTGGTAACAGCCAATCTAATAATGCACATCTCAAAGATTCAGGTTTGTGGTTGGCAATCTGATAAGAAGGTACTTTTGACTGGATGCTGCGCAATGCTTCCAGAGTTTCCGGTATATCACAACAGTTTAAAATCACCAGCAGTGTTTGAAGGCTGTGTTCAGAGAGCCGAATTGTTCCACTCAAGAACATGTGAATAAGAACTAAAGGTTGATCAGCTTTCTGATGTAATATCATTGCTTGCAGCAACTTATGGCTGCTCCTCTCACTCTGGTTCAGACCCACAGCTCTGGAAATCAGAAAGTGTGTAGATAATTACTTTCCTTCGTTATTCTCTTTACTCACACATTCACAATGTATGTACTACCCTTTTGCAATACAGGCATTTGTCCATCCACAATTACTTCTGAAGCAATATGACTTTCATAAATTCACTAAAAAAAGTTAATAACTGCAGCCACTTCACCATATTTTTCAAATCTGATGGCACTGCCTAGTAAATGCAGAGACGAGACTACAGGCTGAAAAACTGGGCTTTAATTTCTGGCAACTGGGTATTAGTCTCCTAGTGGGTGCCAGGCCCCCCCCCCCAGGGGTACAGTGGCTAGCTAACAATTCCCCTCCTTCTATTGCCAAGTTTAAGAATCTCAAATCCTGGTCTTTAGGGTTCCTATATCATTAGGTTTGTTGTGACATTTTGGACGAACTTGCTGCTAAATTCAATCACCTTGAAAATGAAGGCAGCAAGTTCCTCTCAATTGCCAGAACAAACTTGCTCCACAAAGTGTAAGCCCCAGACAACCTTCACTTCAGCAACATTCGCAATGCAGTTTTATCTCCACTCTACCATAAACCTTCATACTGCTGTGCTTAATTACGCAAAGAACAAACCTTAGAAGCATGGTGTTTATTTAAGCACAGAGACAACTTTCTGTTCTACCTTTACTAGAAAAATATTAAGTGACAGTACAGATGTCAGTACAGCAATTATGCTATGTGCTGGATAACAGATTTGATTTTGGATAGTGGAAAGAAAATGTTCTTTCTTTACAGAATCTAGATCAGCAACATAGCTCACTCAGCCTCCCACTAAATGGGCACACAAGGACTATTCCCCAAGGGTAAAGTGGTCAGTGCCTGATGCTCACCACTCTCTTTCCTCCAGTGTCAAGATTACCATATGTGGAGCTGTATCTCAATTCACCACGTCCTCTTGGTATGGTGCTTAACTAAATGAAAGGACACCTTTAATTTCACATTTGGAACAAAACTAAGATGATGGCTTGTGAAATATTCATGGTACCAAAATGAGATCTAAGACATATTTAGGGACAAGGTAAGAAACCTGTTTGCTAATACTTAGCTGGATAATATAGAAATTCAGTTTAAAAACATTTCTGTCAATTATAAAAATTATAATTTGTTTTCCACAAGTAATAACATAATACTGTATTTAATACGAAGATAATGAAGTAAAGTACCTACATGTGTGTGTATGGTGAGGTGCAAATTGCACACACTGTACTATTAGGCCCTTCAGACCATTGTCAGATTCAAATCTGTGAATTTAAGACCAAAATCACACTCCTGGCTTATACTTATTTTCAGACCATAGACTCATCTCTCTGGGGCCACTCACCGTAATGTGGTTTCCCATATTTTTGACCACAACAAATTGAGCTCTTTTTCATTCAGTTGGACTTGATTCATAACCTTTTCAACTTTCAGCAATGACTCACAGCATCTGAAACAACATAAATCAGAAATTATGCATGTAACTAATACCAGAAAACAGTACTTCTTCAAAAGCTAACACTCAGCTAGTGAAGAAATCCCTGATGTTTATAAAACCTGAAGATTTATTACCACGTTCACAAGTACCTGGGCCAGATGCATCCAGTCCACAACCGTACATCCCATTTCATTACAACTTTTTTTAATAAGAGCATCAACCACCTTTTCTTTCTCTGAGGAAATGGCAACAATTCAAGATATCCAAAAACAAAGTAATGTAAGGAATTTTTGCACCCAAGGGACATGAACTAAAGAGGGTATGGAAAAAGTTACAAAATAAGGAGATTCATGATTTGCACTCCTTTCCAGTGACCAAATCAAGATGAGATAGGCTGGATTTTCTTGCGGTTTATTTAGTGACACTTTAAGCAGCTAAGACTACATAACATCAATGAAATGGACAAGATGCCAGAGAGGTAGCACACATGGAGCAAAAAATAAATACAAGGTTTTGTGTGGCAGAAATTCTTGAAGATGGGACTTGAGAGAAAAATGCTTTATGCAAAAGAAACATTAGAATCAATTTTTGCAAAGAAGCCATGTGGCTGTGAAGTGGTAAGATACAATAATGGTGTTTCATGAATACAAGTATTCAAGGACCATGATGATTCAGGTATAGAAATTATACAGAAATGGGGAGAATAGAGACAGACTTTTCACGGATGGCCTTTCACCAAGGTTCTTTTATTAGAATTAAGGACCTATAGATTTGTGCTTGTAGAATTGATATTTATCTCTTACATAAAAATGGGATGGGGGGGGGGGGGGAAAAGAAAAAGAAAATAAAGT
>Ga0136643_10009974_pt1 | contig 13994 bp, 3 predicted proteins | sample TergutLab28metaG_FD_96883 | JGI IMG/M metagenome (GOLD analysis project Ga0136643, IMG submission 96883) | Labiotermes labralis P1 segment gut microbial communities from Petit-Saut dam, French Guiana - Lab288 P1 (version 3) (version 3) | ecosystem: Host-associated > Arthropoda: Insects >... | reverse complement strand
TGGTATATACTCTCCGTTTCTTTCTCTTCAAAATGCAGTTTGTTTCATAATTCTAACATATTTGGTTCCTGTATTATTCACATTTTATATACAGGATGTGCTAAAATTAAAAAAATAATTCCGACGCCAAAAGGTTAACGTAGAGTTCTTAAACTAATGTACCGCATTTATATGATTAATTATAAAAATTCATTAATATGTTATTATAAATAGAATTATTAATTATTTAAACTAATTTAGAGTGAATCGTTGTAATCAACGACACAAAGAATTTTATCGAACATTGTACTATCAAATACGACCCCATAAAGAGATGAACGTATCGGTTATCATCAGTGTCGTATCCAACATATTCAATCACATACTGATCACATATCCCGTTTTCGTCAAATACCTGAGAAAAGTGGAAAAGTAATGGGGTAGTACTGAAGCAATTTACGGACTTCAAAACAGCCTGTGATTTTCTTTGGAAAGAAGTTTTGCATCATATTCTTATAGAATTTTGCGTGCTCATGAAAGTAATTAGATCAAATGAAATTTTTTAAGCGACAATTAACCCATCTGAATGGTCTGCAACAAAATGCTTTATGACTTGTTCTTTTCAATTTTTTTCTAGAATATATCATTAGAAATGTCGAGAGATACCACGAAAGAAAAACTCAAATTAGACAGATCATACATAATGCTGCGAGATAACGTTGAGGCTTTATTAGACACCAAAAACCAGATCTGTTTGGTGATTGTATATACCTTGACCGTCTAACACAACTTTTATTGCACGAAATATATGTTTAAAAGATAATTAAAATCATCACGAAAGCTACAGTTTTCAGTTTTCTTCCCAAAATCATCTTCAGGCTGAATTAGGGGAATTTATGTATATAATTTATAATGTTTTCAAATATTGATCTCTTTTACATAACTTATTTTAATTTGCTAGGATATTAAATATAACACTTGAACTGTAATTCTAAAATCACATAAATTATAAGTTAAAATTATACAGATACAATAGAAATTATTTTGTAGGGATTATATTGTAATTCTTGTGGAAGTTTTTGTCGTGGGCTTCTTCTCGTAGATGTTTATGAAGTACTTAATTACAGCAATTGCAAGATAATCCCCACAAAATAATTTATAATTTATCTGTAATATTTTACCTCGTTAACTTATGCAATTTTATAATTACATTTCAAAATTTATTTCGTATGCTGGCGTACTAAATGTAATTTATGTAAACGAGATATCGTACTTGAAAATATTATAAGTTGTATGTCAAAAATCCTCTAAGTCGCAGCCTGAAGATGACTTTGGGAAGAAAGCTGAAACATGTAGCTGTCATGATATTTTATCTTTCAAACATATATTTTATGCAATGAAAGTTGTGTTAGACAGTCAAGTTATATAAAATCTCTAAGTATTAAGAAACACACAACGGGGATTCCTTACTTGAAGAAAACAGTTGTGTGTAAAAATAAATGGTCACAGTACTAAGTGTGTGTTCATATATCGTGAATATAATTCAGGGAAAATCTTACAACATAAATATAGGCAAACATATTGTGGAAACACGTCAGAAGTCATATATTTCGTAACGACATTAAGAAACGAAGTTTGCCAACATAAAGAAACTGCAAACAGAATAATTTCGGAGAATTTCTACTACTTTTCAGTCAAGAAATATTTATATTCCGTTTACAGCCCAAATAACAAATATTTTACCCCGCTCTGTTTTATTGGTGTGAAATTTGATCTTCATACTAAGAGAAGTACGAAATCTGAGGGTATTCGAGACGAGTATGGTGCTGAGAATGGTATATGGATATAAGATGGAGAGAACAACAGGATGATGAAGAAAATTGAGAGGAGTAGCTTCATGATTTTTACTGCTCGCCACATTCTGTGAGAATGATCAAGACAGGGAGGATAAAGTGGGTGCGGAATGTGGCATGAATGAGAAGAACAGAAATACATGCAGGAATTTGATTGCAACGCCTAAGAGAAAGAGCATCTTGGAATTCCTACTAGTATATGGGATAATAGTATTAAAATATATCTTAAAAAGAAGAGGAAAACATGGGCTGGATTCATCTATCTCAGGATATGGACGTGTGGTACTTTTTTATGAAAACGGTCATGAACCTTACAATTTCCAAAAACAAAACAACGAGTTTCTTGAAAACCCAAATTTGTTAGCTTTTCAAGAAAACCTCTGCTCCATGACGTCAGTCCCTATATAAATGAAAACACATTTCTTGTCAATTACAAGACCAACTGTTTATAGACCATTAAGAAAGTAAATGTTTATTGCTAGACATTCCAGGAAAATTATAGAGTAATTTAAGTTTTGCAGCATTTGGCACAGCAAACATTTGGCTTCAAACGGCCAACACTTTGCTCAGAATAAGCAGAATTCACATAAATGTGTGCAGAACGTTCGTAAGCAACCAGTAGCAGTCCTGAGTACACAGTGAACTGTTTATGTCCGTTGAAGCAAACCTGCTGAATCTATTCATAGACTTCACAAGACCTGGCAAGCGCACAAGCCTGTTCACGTCGAATAGCACCATAAAAAGGACACAGACACAACGAAAAATATCTCTATACACATATAATATAGAAAAATACAGAGTTTAGAGAAAACAAAATACGTCTTTACATATAACATTGATATTATTATATTTTCCCCTCCGATGAACAGTTCGATTCATCGAGTTGGAAGTTATGAATCGATAGTGAAGACTCTTTGTTCTGCATTGTGAAATATCTTATGTAATAGTTTGAAGAAACTGATGGGAGCCTGTGAACCGGAAATTGAAATAACATTCTACGATTTAGCAAAATATAGTTGTAATCGAGTGAGAAGGTGATGCAACAAAGCATAAAAATAAGTTTCGACACAAACTAATGAAACAAAACCGGAGAAAACTATATGGTTTATTAAAAACTTCCGCAGAATATTTGTACCAGAGTGTAAAAAAAATGCACAAATTTATCCCTTTATTACATTTACGATTTGTATGTTTATTTCATGTAATATGTGATTTTGATTAACGGTACCATCCATACATAATATTTAGGACACAATCCTGCTAAATGATCCATTTTACTCTTCGCTGATCAAGAATATTTACCACAAAAATATTCGTAAATTTTATAGTGTTTTTCTCTTCATAAATGTTGAATTTAAAATGTCCCCAGAAAGCTAAACGATGTCTGTGAATTCAATAAGCTGAAATGAAACCGGTCTGCAGTATTGGAAGTGCATTAGTACATTCGACTAGCATAAATTCGATTTTGACCGAAATAAAGAAGCGCTATTTGATTTTTATTTGCTGTTTCATATTGCTTTAAACATTTATGCTAGATCATTAGTACGTCAACAAGATGTTAGCAAATAGGAAGCACAGTTTCATTTTGGACGTTAACAAGTATCATAACAACAGAAGGAATAGTTCCATGTGCAAATAAAAGTTTAATAAGAAGGAGCATCCTGTATCATGGACAGCACATTAAGTAACTGTCTAAATATTGTATTGTAATGTATAATTTTGATTTACAGTTATTGTTAAATAATAATATTTTGCTAGAAAATAAATAAGCGAAAGCGTAGTAAGACCAATTACTCTAAAGTAAAAAAAAATTAGCCTTATGTTAGAGGATGCTTTAAAAATGTATCTTAAATTTTTCATAGAAATGTGGATTAGATTCAACTAACTCTGAATAAGGTCCAGTGGAAATCTCTTTTAAGTTGGTTAATAAACATCCGGATCCCACAAATAGTATGGATGTTCTTGGCTACTAAAACCACACAGCACTTTAACATTCCGAAAGGAAATACAAATTATAATTAATTATATGCCACAAAAATATATCCCTAACAAACGTTACATTTTTGCTGCGGATTCATTACACAAAATATGGGAAACCTGCGTCTATTAGCAATATATACGTTTCCATTTCAGGCATTTTCATATCCGGTATGACTAATTATTTTATGATATATGTAGTTCCTTGTTGATTTTGGTGGCCGCGCGGTCTAAGGAGTAGGTCTGCGGCCGCTCTTTTGTGGGGATTACGGTTTCGATTCCCGCTGTGGCATGGATGTCTGTCTCTTGCGAGCGTTGTGTGTTGTCAGGTAGGGGTTTGTGTGACGGGCCGATCGCTTGTCCAGAGGAGTACCAAATGCAGTGTGTCTGAGCTTTATCTCCAAACCTCAAAGATGAGGAGACCTAGAAAAACTAGGGGCGTCGAAACACAGGAAGAAAGTGCGTAGTTATTTAAGACTTACAATGACAAGGTAGAGTCTAGTCTTAAGATGATCGTGCCGAACCACATCACCCTTTCTTCTGATGATTCGAAAGTTTCGGCTCTACGCACCAAGTGTTGTGAAAATATACCGAAAGAAAAGAAGATCCAAAGGCTGCAGTTGGAGACAAAATGGGCATGGTGGTACAATAACCCTGTACTTGCGCGTGCAATACAGTAAAACCAAAAGGAATTTATTCTTTCCTTGTCAACTTATGGGCCCGCAATAACAGAAGGGAAAGCTGTATTTAGACGAGAGTTTTTTTTTATTAACTGATACATTAAATGGCCTAACACAGCATTTTTTGAGTAATGTTATTAGTGAAATAATTATAAGTAATTCACAAATTGTCCTTTTAAACTGTGGTATATAATATGCCTGCAGTATAAGTAACATAGTAAAGATCTGCAGTCTTAAGTACATTCCCTTTTTTTTAAAAAAATGACAACTCATCCCACAGTTATGAATATTTTATACGTGTATTTGCTTATGTTTCCTTTCCTTTTACTGCAGTCAATGTACTTGCGGTCCCCTAAGAAACGAGTTTGTTCTTCTTTTGATTATTGTTCGTTGTTGATGTGTTTTCGAAAGTTTAGTTCAACAAATATTCAAGAACACAGGGGTTTGATCTTACCTCCATTTTGGCCACCAAATTTAAAACTGCTTAATGGTAGGTACTGTAATCACTGTCTGTGTCGCTCTGTCGTCATAAACAGTAAGCTATGAACGGAGGAACAGGGCACAGAAGTTCTCCACATTGCGAACTGTATTATACTGCAGACGAAGAACCATTATTCATCTCAGTGTGACAGTCCCGTACGTTATTACTAATGGCACCTAACTTCTCTTCTTGCCAGTTGTTCTTCGACAGTATGTTTGAGAAACTAATGATGCCAAAAGTTTGTCGTCGAAAATCACATAAATTATGTTACAAGCTTTCCAAACTGTATGCTATCAACTGCATTACCTTAATTTTTTATTGGCTTCGATTCCCTCAAAGTACACAAACAGAACTGTTTCAGAAGTGGAAAAGTCTACAACAGGCTAAATAATTTCCAGATTTTACAAAGGCTGAATTTTCATTACAGAGTTGAGGACAGCAAGCCAAAGGGCTGTAATACCTTTCACAAAATCACAAGCATTTCTTTAATGTCCTTTTTAACATTAACATGCCGTATCCACTTACGTCTACAATCGGATTTTCCATGTAACGTATGAACACAGTTTTCTCCAGCTTCCTAACACCTATATTTTTCTACAGCTATATATTCTTTTCATCATTATTTTGTAAAACCCTCTCAATTGGGATTTTTCTCTTTGAGAATCTTTTTTGGTTTACGCATAGAATCGCCAGAAAAAAATTGCACCATACAAGTTAATCTTTTTCCTACCATACGGCGCCATATGCTTCAAAATGAAGAAATGGAATTTCGAATATATATAAAACACTTACGTAAATAGCATCCATTGAATCTGTAGGTACGCATTTAGTTAATGAGATTACAAAAAAATTCAGACTGAATGGTAGCAACGCAATGCCTGGAATCATTCTAGTATTTCTTTGTGAGTATAATTTTGACCCCTCTATTTTGGTACCAAACGATTAATGTCTGTGTTATTTTGGAAAGTCGGTCATTTGTATTAGATCTACGTACATGTATAACAAGTTACACGTTTCAACATATCAACACATTGCCACGTGTTCAATCCATTTATTTATATGCAAATCTGTAATATTTTTGAGCATACGCCATATTTCCAACTGCTGAATATGTGTAGCAACACAGTGGGGGGAAATAGTGAAGTGAGTTAAATATGATCTGAAATAATTCAAATTCAGAAAGGGAAATATATAGCCTCGATATGACTATAGGGTGATTAAGAATTTTAAGAGTTAAAGCTGAAAATGGAGAAAAATCTTGACGTGTCCAAGATTAATATCCAGTTGGCCTGCAAAAACTGTAGCTCCTAAAATGTGATGATCATATGTTTTGTAGGCTAAAACGCATATCAATGGCAAAAGATTACGCCACAGCATCTGATGTCTCTCATGATGACTAGTGCAAAGAAGAAGAATAAAGAGCAGGGACGGAAATATGAGATACTAAGTTTTTTTCGAGATTCCTCAGTTCCTCCATCAAATTTCGGGATATTGCCTCACTTAGACAAAAATCGCTTCCGTCGAAATAAATTCCGATTCAATAAACATCAATCATCCCACCTTTCAACGCCGTATAACTGAGTTACTTGACGAGTCGTAAAGCAGAGCAAGAAAGAACAGGAAAGTGTAAGGAAGATAAATATGTTTTAACAGAAAGAAATAAGAAAATAACAACGTGTATACTTATGGTTAAAAGTTACAAATGATTACAGTAATGTATCGTGCATTTGTGCGCGTTTTATAATAACATATTTCAAATTGAATCTGCAGATTAATTTTTGTATACAGGACAAAAGAATAAACACATCTCGATGTTTCGTCTGGTTTCTAAATAAATATATGTATAATTAAATACAATTATGAAATAGTGTAATTTCAGCGGCATTTTATCTTCATGCTAACTGAAAATTAGGTCACAAAATATTCTCAATTATAATTTGGCAGACAGTTTTACTCGTGTTGGATAAATACGCTGTAGATAACAGTCTTCTGGGATGTGACACCGCTGAGTATGACTGGTAAGCAGCAAAGTTTCAGATGTATCTGCTGTCTCCGTCTTAAGACAGAACTATTTACCGAGCGAGGAAGGTTAGTTCAAGGTGCAGGAATGCAAGATCAGTAACCATATTCGATATCATCTCACTGTCTTTAATTCTGTACGGCTCAGTATTCTACCCTGAAGAAAGTGGCAGCACGTTTCTTCGAAACCTTATCAACTCTAAACCAGGCTACACAGCATCAAGTGCCAGCAGTCAGTTATTTCATTACCACAGCCGTGCGACCCTCATATCTGAAAGTAACAGACCAATTCTAAATCATGTCTCGACACAATGAAGCCGGTTTGTTGTCCACGTGGTTTCACAATTCGAATGAATTTAATTTTTTAAATTAAACTTATTCATTAAAACTCCTATTAATTGGATGGAAATTATTAACAAGAGAGAAAATACAGAATACAATGCGCATGCGCTCTATTGTCATCTGTGGCCTACCCAGGTCTACAACGTTTTTGCACATAATCTCATAAATGACACGATTTTCGAGAAAAAAAATTATTGAACATAAAATGTTTTTTTCGATTTTCTCTACAAATTTGTCTGAAAGGATAAATGAGCGAGATAATGATGGAAATGTCTATTGGTCTTCATGTGAAGCACCCGTTGTAATTGTCATATTTTAATGAAAATTGAATAACCTCGACAGATTTTCGAAAAATACTCAAATATAAAATATTGTGAAAATCCGTCCAATGGGAGGCGAGTTATTCAATGCGGGCAGAGAGACTGGCGTAAGGACGAACGGACGGGCAGACAGACATGACGAAGCTAATAGTCGGTTTTCGCACTTTTGCGAACGCGCCTGAAAATGACAAATTTTTCCTACTTTTAAACAGTTGTAAATTGTTGAAACAGAAAGTAAAGGAGGACACTGCAGATTTCCTAATCACATTCCGGGGGTATTTTTAAACCATTTATTAGTTTGAAATTAACATTTCAATTGGCTTGAAGTGTATATTTACAAAAGTAATATGTTAATTAACAATAGGCCTACATACAAGAATTTTTTACCAACAATTTCAGGATAAGAAGTAGAAAGAGATCAGCAAAACTTACTTTTGTAAAAATTAATTCTTGAACCAACGTTAGGTAGTTAAAAAAGAAAGAAAGGAATTGTAAGTGAAGTTTGAAAGAGTTTTGCTCTGAGGAGTTTAAGATGATGATTGGTAATTAAGGCCTTCAAAAGGGAAGAAAAGACAATGTCTAGATTTCCTCCACGAGTCACCAGCAGTATGCTCTATTAATTCACCGACTAATAGACTTTAAAATAATTGAATTTAATAGAGAAATCATCGGCAAACCTCTTTTACGCCATTTTATTCCTTATCATGATAGTGCTATATTTTCAACTCCTTATTCTATCACATCGATTGGGTATAACTTAATTTTTAGGCTAAGTATTTTCTGCTTGACAAATTTTATTGCATTAAACCGTCTTTGCACAATACAATTAACAGTTGTATTCTACAACTGATTACATCAGCAACATGTTTCGGCCTTGCTTGGCCATCATCAGACTTACAAAGATTAGTATCAATTAAGGTACATAATGTTGCTGTACCGATAGGAGCCCATGGTTTACAATGTAATTGATACTAATCTTTGTAAGCCTGATGATGGCCAAGCAAGGCCGAAACATGTTGCTGCTTTAACCAGTTGTAGAATAAAACTGTCAATTGTGTTGTGCAAAGACGGTTTAATTCAAAAAAATTTGTCATATGTACACAGCGGGATTGAATCAGTCCAATTCAAATTTTCTGCTCGGTTTATGCTATGTGAAGTTGAGATCTCAGCACATACACGGAGGATGCAACTAAAATAATGGTGTCTTTAGAGTCTAATTTAGCTGATGATGGCTTCTTGTTGAGCCGAAATACATTGCATTAATACAATATAGCTTAATATACAAAAACAGCTGAGTTGTGGTAGACGGTGATTATCCACGTGTGTATCCACGTGTGTATCTTCACATTAAAATAAAACTTTACAGCTGCAGTACATACTCACACTTGAAATCTCACTAATCTTACAGAGACTCATAATACAAATTGTAAAAAAGAAATATATAAATTTAAAAACTGTAAAAATTTAAAATCACGAATGTTTATTTATATATATATATATATATATATGCATACATGTAAAAGTTATGGCTTTGTAGCGTACATGCTTATCATGTAAAATCAATTATCTTAACTTTCCAAATAAAGTAGGCTTTAAAACATTGTTGAGATACAAGACAATTAGATGTGTCTGTATGGTCAGGGAATCCTTATATATGAAAGTCGAATTAGTGATTTAAAATGTAAATCTTCGTATTATTTTGAATCTAATTTTGGAATGACGTTTCACTTATAATTTAATTCTATAAAGCATAACTGTTTTAAGAATGACATTGTTAAATTCGCGATTTTACCGCTGGATTCCAATATCAAACACGTCACTTGTTCAAGTCTCACAGCCATTGCTTCGTAGGCAATTGAGTCAAACTCTTAAACCTAAGAATCTGGCTCGCTCAGAAGAACAGTACTGCCATCTTTCGATTTACCTTTACTGAACGATGTTTTGCAAAACAAAGTTGTTAATATGTCACTGTAACTACGAGGTAACAAATAATGAATTAAAATGCATATGGAAGGAAAGGGTTAGGGCTGTTGTTGAAAAACCACTCGTCCTTATTCCAGAGGGACTTTAAAAAATTACCAAACGAACGCTTGTCACAAAAACCAGCGTCAAGGCAGAGATTTTAAAGTTGATCCCCTAGAACGAGACACGAGGGTCCGACCGTGACCTTTTGTCTCCCACATTTCAGCACAGATTACAGGTTGTTCCGCTGGTTCCCTCGCCAGATTTCTGAGTGACGTTTGTGTCTTCCGACGCCGTTCGAACCCCAAGGCCATCTGCCCTTTCTGGTCATCACTGTCGGAACAATATTATAACAAAACTAACTGTCTGTGCAAAAAGGAAATTCTGTTATCTGCTATAAATAATAAATAAAGTGTCATCAGGTAGTTTAGGATTGTTTTGGATTCAGTGGATAGACTTCACGATGTACCTTAATTTTCTAGACCTAAAACCGGTAACTCTATTATGTATGTTTTAGAAGCAACAGACTTTAAGTCCAGGTCCATTTGTTTGACCGTAAATTTCAAAAAAGAAAGAGCTAAATATTATCTTTTCGTCCCGCACATGCTCGCAGACTGTGTAATTACACTGCACTTATAATACATAATAAATTCGTTATGTTTAGAGACAGCCATGTGTCACTGACCTAGTGTTATCTCAACAACTCAACGGAATTCTCATCATACACAACATAACAGCATATACATTCATTTAAAATACCAACGCATGCACCTTGTCTTTAAAATATTGTAAAACCTTATTTGGTTAAAAGACTTTAAAACAATTTAAAAACATTCATTAATCTCCAACATGTTTCGGTTGCTATTTTTCAACCATCATCAGGGAGCCTTAAATTTCTGCTAAAGTTACAGAACTTTAAGGCTCCCTGATGATGGTTGAAAAATAACAACCGAAACATGTTGGAGACTAATGAATGTTTTTAAAGTGTTTTAACCAAATAAGGTTTTACAATATTTTAAAGACAAGGTGCATTTGTTGGTATTTTAAATGAATGTATATTACTCTTGTTATTGTTGTTATGGATTAGACTGTGCATTCCTATGCCTACCATTCCGTAAACGTTCAGTATATAGAAGTACGCCGATACTACATTAGTAATAAGTTTATTGAAAGACATATCTGAAATAAATTCTGCGTGGCCATGGACATTTTGGGAATGTAAACAGAGGTGTATCTGGTTTAGCGTGGCGGTCACTTGCTATGGAGTGTCGATATATTGCTCCGTATAGCTGACCCTGTCGCTCTTGTCTCTCTTCTCTGTATCAACTGCAGAGCAAACAGGTTCGGGCACTTTTGAAGTCCTCCAACTTCGCTATCAAACTCACTTCCGAACAAAACACGAGCGTGCCTAATCTCAACTTGAAGCTGTACTTGCTAATGTTATCAGCAGCATACTATCATGGACTTAGGCCATTGTTCGCAGTATTGTATAGATTGACACTGTACTGGAGTATCTCTTAATTTGCGATATTGTATGAAGATTATCAGTTTTAGGGATAGAAACCGGGGCTTTCTGCATGTTAGACGAGTCGGTGTAGTTTCGTCGTTGATAGCGTGCACTGCTTTCTGTTTTGGAAGTAGTGGGCTTCATATGTGACCGGAAACCAGCTATTCGAAATTAGAGTCTCGTGCTTTTCTCAGTCACCCAGACAGGTAGCCATGGTTGCATCATTCCATGTCACACTCGATTGGGAATGCGAAATTACGTGTTTTTCAGGCCCTCTATATCCTTAGGGTTGAGACAGTGTCTTCGGATAAACTAACGACTACTATTGAGCAAATGAATAACGAAACACCTAGTTGCATTTAGTTACACAGTTTGAAGTTATTCATTGATGTTATTATTATTATCATCATCATCATCATCAACATTATCATCATCATTTTAAATTTATTATCTCCTATTAGTTACACAGTTTGAAGTTATTCATTGATGTTATTATTATTATTATTATTATCATCATCATCATCATCAACATTATCATAATCATTTTAAATTTATTATCTCCTATTAGTTTTCAGCCGGCGGTCTTCTGTTAAGTCCAGATCTCAACAACAGATCACAACAGTTTAACCCAGCACTTTACAAATGACGCGTGCAATGCTCATTAGCGTGATCTTCTGCAGCTCTGCGGCCGACGGGTGGCCTGAGAGCAACTGAAGTTCCTCATCTCACCCCTTTTTAATTGTTCCTAACGCTCCTGTTGTAACTGACGTAATTTTTGTCTTCTCTTTCCAAATCCTGCTGCCCTCTATTTCCAGGTCTTTCTACTTGCTTATTATTCAATAAGACTACTATCTAGGCCTTCAGTATTTGTGAGTCTACATTTGAGCAAGTGTGTCGTGGTTCTTTTCAGGCCCACAGGTCAGCCACAAAGTGTTAGAGTAAGATGCCAAGGCGATTTCCACTTCGCAAGCAACACACCATTCGGTCTTCTTGCAGTATTTCATTCATCACTGAGTTAACTCAGCGGGTAACATTTTTTTCTGGGTTGATTGCTTGATTGATTGGATACAGTAAAAAATTTCCGTGGCTTCAGTATGTCACCACAAAATACCTTCTATAAACATTTGTGAAATATCACCAAGAAACCGCTTCTCAGCATCTGTTCCGGGACAAGGTGATTTGATTCGCAACATCACAACCCATATCTTTAGACCGTTTTTAATAATATTATTTTCTTTCGCAGTTTGTGTCCCAAGTCACCCGTTTCATATTCATCACCGCCCCCCCCCCCCGCACCTAACAAATAATTTTGAACTAATTCTGAACTTATTATTTGCTTCTCAGGAACTTACTCTACAGAGGTACTGAAGAAATGCAGGCAGTTCTTTATGTGTTCTGACAAAATGATGCACAGCAGTTAGATGTACTGTCTTGTATGCAGGGTGGATTCCACCCTGCATACCAGACAGTCATCTACACAGAGTGACAAATACCAAGTGTCGCATAAATACAGTAAGTTCTGCTGATAATGGGCACATAGTCGCCCGAAACATGTAGAGAAAAGAATAAACATACTAAGAAAAATTGTGCATCAAGGTGGCTTTATTTACAAGATAAGACAAATTGTGCTCTGTATAAAGTTTTGGCTTGTTAGACTGGCCTGTCACCTAAGCCAATAGAACAGTTTGGTCCTAGGGATAAGGTGCCTAACGAGCATTACTGGCACGCAGGGTTTCTCCGAAGAACACTGGATATCCATAAAATTCCATAAAATAAGCCACGATGGCTTCTTTCTCAGTACTTTTTCCTCGCCTTACATTAGCATGATGTCAACTAATTTGTTGGGCAACGTGTAACCTGGTATAAATGTGCTAAATAATGGATTAAATACATAAACAAAAATCGAAATTCAGTAAAATAAAAGTTTTCTTGAGTTGAGGCAGTACAGTGTCGCTGGTAGAGTGAAACAGGTGCGGAGCCAGATACAGATAAAGTTATGAGCTAGTGTAAGCTGAGCGGAGTAGCAGATGTGTGTGGCTTGCAGGCTGTGAAATATTGTGTCGTGATAACTCAAGATACTTGCACGCCACGTGGAGGCGTTCAGCATGATACAGAGCGGGGCTTCTGCAGGTCGCAAGGGATTTTTATGAAATGAGAATTGAAGACAGAGCTTAATCGCTGATGAATCAATTACTTCTAGATTTCTGGTCATAAGTTGAAAAGATCCACTGTTAAATTTCTGTACATCCTTAATTAAACTAGATATAATTTAATGATGATGTATGAAAGCGAACTACAAATATTTATACGTAATAAGAACAAACAAAATGCACCCTTTTTTATTAATGATTTAATTTAATTATAGTGTCTTCGACATGTTGCAGCAACCAAATGTTCATCCACAGGAAGACTTGTACATGCAGTTGTATGGTATTTTTTCACGCGTCCATATAAGCAGTCTGGTCGATGGCAGGATATATTTGTTACTCAGTGTATCAAGCACATCCTGCCATCGACAAGACTGCTTAAATGGAAGCATGCAAGAAATACAATAAAACTGCATGTACAAGTCTTCCTGTGGATGAACATTTGGATGTTCGAAACATGTCGAAGATACTATAATTAAATTAAATCATTAATAAATATGTGTACATTTTGTTGGTTCCTATTCGTATGTATATACAAAATCTAATACAAAAGTCAGTTAGTGAATATATCCTGGCATAGATGAAGTATAAAAGGCCAACTTGATGTCACTAGCCATTTTATTTCACTTCTTATGTACTCAACATGTTTCGGACATTAATATATCCATCATCAGGACCTTGCGACTATGCTGTTGAATTACCACATCGGTCGTTTTGTTCTTGGGTC
>Ga0136643_10009970_pt1 | contig 13997 bp, 4 predicted proteins | sample TergutLab28metaG_FD_96883 | JGI IMG/M metagenome (GOLD analysis project Ga0136643, IMG submission 96883) | Labiotermes labralis P1 segment gut microbial communities from Petit-Saut dam, French Guiana - Lab288 P1 (version 3) (version 3) | ecosystem: Host-associated > Arthropoda: Insects >... | reverse complement strand
CTGTTAGAGGCTGAGTCGACCCCAGGGCCATAGTGCGATCGGAAGGATTTTATATCAATGAAAAATTCCAATGACACCAGCTGGGATCGAACAAGCGACTTTCGGATTTGTAGCACAGCACCTTAACCACTGTGCTGCCGCGGTGCCCCCCTCCCCCAACTTTGAGGGCCGTTACCCTATTCTCAACACCCCCCTCCCCACCCCACCTCAGCAGCATACAGACTAAGTTTTATACACAAACAAAACAACAGATAAAATTGTGTTATAGAAACTTCTTTACGCTGACCTTCATCTATTACCTGCAAACCTACGATGGTGTGGCTGCTTAATTTAGCACAGCGCTATGAATACGAGGGAGGATTCGGCGGAATGCCTCCGTTAACCTTCGACTGATATGAGTGGTCAGCTCCACGCCACAACCTCTTAACTGTTAATATTTATTTCTACTTCGCTTCCTATAACCTGCGGCACCCATTGCACAGGAGGCTGTATGGAAAATAGAATAATCCCGGACGCTGCCAATAACTGAATTATTCATGTCTGGTCCTTTGTAACTATACTGGCGTACACATGGTTACAGCTTTGGCAAAAACAGCTACAGCATGGGTACAAATGGTTACAAGATTGGTGCACACAGTTACTGAATTAGTGCACTCGAGGCACACACAATTACTTCATCGGTGCACTGCACTAGTACATATGCTTACATGATTGGTACACAGTTACTGCATTGGTAAACACGGTTATTGCATGGGTACACACAGTTATTCATTGGCACACTACATTGGTACACATGCTTACATAATTGGTACACAGTTACTGCATGGGTACAAATGGTTACATGAGCTGTATACACAGTTGCTCTATCGGTACACATGGTTACAGAATTGGTACACACAGTTACTGCATTAGTGCACTCAGTTGCTGCATTGGTACACTAAGTTACTGCGTTGGTACAACACAGTTACTGCATTGGTACACACAGTTACTGCATTAGCGCACTCAGTTGCCGCATTGGTACACAAAGTTACTGCATGGGTACAAATGGTTACATGAGCGGTAAACACAGTTACTGTATTGGTACACTTGGTTACATAATTGGTACACGCAGTTACTGCATTACTGCACTCAGTTACTGCATTGGTACACACAGCTATTTTGCTGGTACACACAGTTACTGCACTGGTACTCACATTTACTGCATTGGTACAATTGGTTGCATGATTGGTACATACAATTACTGCATTGTTACAATTGGTTTTATGATTGGTACACAGTTACTGCGTTGGTACACATAGTTACTGCGTTGGTACACATAGTTACTGCGTTGGTACACATAGTTACTGCATTGGTACGCACAGTTACTGCATTGGTACAATTGGTTTTATGATTGGTACACAGTTACTGCGTTGGTACACATAGTTACTGCGTTGGTACACATAGTTACTGCGTTGGTACACATAGTTACTGCGTTGGTACACATAGTTACTGCATTGGTACGCACAGGTACTGCATTGGTACATTAAGTTTCTGCATTAGTACACTACTAAGCTGGTCTTTGTTTGAAAAACAAGAAAGTTGAACACCTCTAATACTAAAGCCGTCACGTTAACACGGTTTTTAGCCAGTTTAATCCTATTCACATCCACAAAGTCTATATCCAAGGGACCTACCTCAATATTACACCTATCATATCGGCTGTCCGGAAACGTTTCCAAGAAATCTCCACGCTAAAGTTTTGTACGTATTGCTATTCTGTGTTTCTAATTCCATAAGAAGTTTATGCGGCTCGTGTCCTGCGGGAGTACAACAAAAATACAGCCGTTCAGACTACTTCTGACGGGTATTTGAATCTCTTGGTCTTTCAGGTGTTACTCTTTGACATTACACGTATATCGACTTTAGCACGACCTTTGCATCTCCGAGTCTTTGACCTTTACGCGAACGTTCATGAAACTGCTTCTACTTGCCACTTTTTTAGCTAGAGTTTTAATATAACGTATGTGTCGTTAGGGTAGAATATTCTGGATAGTTGATCCACAGATATTCTAGATAATGATATTATATCCACTTTTGTTACTACACATAATACAGGGCTTTCGACGTGCACAGAAAATGTTGCCTCTACTAAGACATGAATTTTTTTTTTATTATTTTTGTTATTTGAATATCAAAAGGGAAGAATATAAATAAGATCAAAGTAAAAAGGATTTGGATAAAATACCTTATGTCATTGCGTATTCTTCGTGGGCCTGGGTTGGCGTTGTCAGTATAGCGACTTGCTACGGGCTGGACGGCCCGGGGATCTTTTCCCGGTAGGGGAGAGACTTTCTATCCCCGTCCAGACCGGGCATGGGGCTCCCCAGCCTCCCATACAATGGGTAACGGTTCTTTCCGGGGCGTAAAGCGGCCGAGGCGTGGGATTTACCACCCACCCCCTCTAGCGCCGAGGTTAAAGAAAGAGTAATACTATGCCTCTACTCCCCCTCTGGTCCTTCGTGGCCTGTCCTAGGGTGAAATTTACTTTATTGTATATTCTTCATACACTTTTTACAGGTTATACTTGAATAAGGAAATAAACAGAGTAATTGGGAACAGTCAATTTATTCCATTGTTCTATGTGTCTCGATCCTGCATGGCCATCTTCGTCGAACATAATTAATTAATTTAAGGGTAAGAAAAGTAAAGATCGTCCGAGAAAGGGCCATGAAGGCCCAGAAGGGAAGTAGGAGTATAATTCTGCTCTTTCTTTAACCTCAGCTCTCGATGGGAGTGGGTGGTCACCGCCATGCTGCTACCGGTTTACCCCCGGGAAAGACTCGGTACCATTGTACAAGAGGCTGGGTGGTCGCCAGGCCTGGTCTGGACAGCTGTTCAAGAACTTGCACAACCTGGGATGCGATCCCTGTACCTTTCAGCGCGTAGCGAGTTGCTATACCGACTGAGCTATCCCAGATGCCAGAGAACAATTAATATCAGTGGAAATTACTGAAGTTATAAAAGAGTTACGTCTGTAAGTCAGTTGCATTTTTACTAATTGAAAAGCCTTTTAACTTCCATGTGGTTGGTTTGCCCTAAATTAGTTTTGTTAATCACTCTGTGCTGGCTATTTTTCCCCATTGCACAACAGCCCCTGATGGCCCAGCGACCTCCACATTATCCAGGCTTCACCATAACATTGAGACACACCACACTCGGTAGAACTTCCCTGGACGAGTGATCAGCTTGACGAATAGGCCCCTACCTGACAACGCACAACACTTACAACAGACAGGCATCCATGCCGCCTTCCGGATTCGAACCCGCAATCCCAGAAAGCGAACTGCCGCAGACCCATGTCCTAGAATGCGCGACCACCGGGATCGGAGTGCTTTTGTTTTTTAACTCAGTGCGTTTGAGCCAGACTTCCACAAACCCGTCAAAGACTGAATTTACTGCAGGGTATGGAAACTTCCTGGTCTATTAGTTATGTCCATTCTGAATGTTCTTTTTCAGAAAGGGAGCTTGCCTCTAATGACGTTACGTGTGGACTGCTCGTGAGTGTATGATACGAAAGTACTAAATATATGCAGTATGAATTCTCGTTACAAAAACAGTAAACGAAACGTGTGCCGTACGGCCTAGGATACATAAAAAATGTAGCTAATCTAAACCGTAACTAGATATTAACGAAGGCACGTACTTTTAGTTTCCTGGTCCAAATGTGCCATCCACATATCTCTAAGTCCAGCAAACTCAGCGATATTAAAAAGAAATCATGTTGCTGTGCTGATTTCTACAGCGCGAAAATCGATGTTTTTTTTCAATAGGTGTTCAGACTTGAAAAGGAAGCACATGGTGACGCAGTTGTTTCAGGCTCTGCGCTACCAGCCGGAAGGTAGCGGGTTCAATTCCCAATGGTGTTATTGGAATTGTTTATTGACATAATCCTTCCTGCCACTAATGGTCCTGGCATCGACTCTGTCTGTAACAGAAATGAGTACCACGAATATTTCATGGGGTAAAGGTGGCCGGTGCTTAGGGCTGACAGCTTTACCATTTTCATATGTCCATTTTCTCGAAATCTGCCACCTCAACGTTTTGGAACCCTCTAGGCCTGTAAGAGGCCTGTGAAGGGAGTTCTTTACTTTTACATTAGGTCTTAGGAAGAGTCCGTGTTGGGTTGATAATGTAGCATGTATGATAGACATTTGAAATGTTTATAAGATTTTAGTCGAAAAACTGTAGGATTAGATAACTTGGGAGAAAAAGCTTATAAAGGAGGAAGATAATTAGCCTTATACACAAGCAACAGGTTATGAAAGTTTAGAGTGAATTCATCTGGCTCACGATAAAGGACCAGTGGCAGACTCTGTGGAAGCGGTAATGAGCCTTCGAGTTTGCTAAGAGACGAGTATTTCTTCACCAGTTTAGTGAGTGGTTGTTTCTGCTGATTGGAGGTAAAGAGTTCGAGGAACACGTGCTCATTATTTGTAAACGCAAAACCAAAACAAAGTTTTGCATGGTGCGTCGTGAGCAGGGAAGGCATAATTATGTCGACGATTTGGTTAATCGTCGTGATATAATTTGAAATATTATGGAGTAAAACTAAAAATTTGGAATCTTTACCGTTGCACCGTGCATTTCGTAGAGTCATTTAATTAGCACACCAACTAATGCATATACATAAAAATTTTTACATTAAAACATTTAAAATCGCTCCAACATGTTTCGATCCTAAGATCATCTTCAGGGAGCTTCACTGTTCTTAGCTAAAGTCACATTTTTTAAAAGACTCACTGATTGATCAGTGAGTTTTTATCTCAGTAATTAACCAACTTGATGCACAAAATTTTTGTTTTACAATAACTTTATTTCATGTCTCTACATGTTTCGAGGACATGTGCTCGAAACACGTAGAGGCATGAAATGAACTTACTGTAAAACAAAAATTTTGTGCATCAAGTTGGTTAATTACTGAGATAAATATACTGAGATGCACAGTCAGCAAAACGTCAAAATTTAATCAGTGAATCTTTAAAAAATTTTACTTTAGCTAGGAAAAGTGTAGCTCCCTGAAGATGATCTTAGGATCGAAACATGTTGGAGCGATTTTAAATGTTTTAATGTGAACAATTTTATGTATGTGCATTGGTTGGTTTCTTAATTAAATACATATTTGGAAGTTGTTAGACTAGACGCCGCCCTATGTCCGGCCGTGTGACGTCTCTCCGTGTCTGCTGTCAAGTTTCCACGCGAGTTCATTTGGTAAACAAACATTTTAATAAAAGTCTATTGGGTTACGTCACAACAACAGACAAAACACAAGAGATGTAAACACACTTCACGGCTTTATCACTTCTGTGACAGGATAAAGCTCTTTTCATGCGCCTCTTGGGCAAGCGTGTCTGTAGTCTCCACGTCACTTAAGTGATAACTTAAATATAAATAAGGTAGCGGATTTTGTCCGTCTCAGTCGCCGGACGAGCTTTCTGACAGCATCCTCATCTGTTTACACGAGGACGGAAGCAAGTGAGTTTCCGAGACTTTTTGTTAGTTTGCACTTTTTGGAACAAGAGGTACTGGACGCACTCAAGAAGTATGTAATCTCGACACCAGAATGTCCTAGGCGCATCAATTGTTAGAGCAGCTAATAACAATGTAGAGGCCAGAAAATACACGTCATTTGATAATATTTTATGGTAAAGTCGTTAAGAAGTTATATAAATGTTAGTTAACAAGTATCCGTGTTGCAATTCGCTGCACTAATGTGTGTTCTGAAATGTTCCATTACGTCATATTGTAAAGCAGGTAGCCTATATGATATGTGAATGTTGTGAAGTATTAAGTATTTCTGCCCTAGTTTACATTTTAAGAAAAAATAAAAATGTGGGATTGTTAACATTTCAAAGCCTACTTGTTACGTGATACACAAACAGGTTTAGGTAGGTTTTCACACTTTTTATAGGCCACGAAGGCCCTTAGGGTGAGTAGAGGTATAGCTCTACTCTTTTCTAGGACCTCGGCACTCTAGATGGGAGTGGGGGATAAGCCCCACGCCCCGGCCGCCTCTACCCCCGGGAAAGACCCGGTACCCATTGTACAGGAGGCTGGGTGGTCCCCAGGGCGGAAAATCTCGTCCCCACCGGGATTTGATCCCGGACCGTCCAGTCCGTAGTCAGTCACTATACCGACTGAGCTACCCGGCACCAACAGGGTTAACATTCCAGAATTGTACGTTCTGTCCACAGTATATTTATGTGTTTTGTATTTATCTGAGAACAAACAGCGATTGTGCCACTTACACCATAAACTGATTGCTTTTTTTAACCGAGATGGAAAGTGTTTACAGCGCGGTACGGACTGGGTCTTTAAATAAAGCAGTATGCGCTTCGTCTGTGAAGGGTTAATACATAAAATATACCAAAATCTACCCTACTGTTTTCTCGAAAAAAAATATGCAGGATCATACACAACCCTCGCCAGTGGACTTACTTACTTACTTACTCACTCACTCACTCACTCCATGCAGCATAGTCCTTCTTGAGAAGCTAACCGTTTCTCAGCTAGTCAAGAAATTCCCCACATTTTATGGAAGCCGAAAGTTCATTACCGCATTCACAAGTGCCCGCCACGTGTCTCTATCCTCAGCCAGATCAATCCAGTCCATGCTCCCATCCCACTTCCTGAAATCCATCTTGCTCTTATCCTTCCTTCTACGTCTGGGACTTCCAAATGTTCTCTTTCCCTCAGTTTTCTCCCCAAAGCCCTGTATGCACCTCTTCTCTCCCTCATACCTGCTACATACTCCGCCCATCATATTTTCCTCGATTTGATCACCCGAACAATGTTTGGTGAGGATGACAACGCCAAGCTCCTCATTATGTAGTTTTCTCCACTCACCTGTTACCTCGTCCCACTCAGGTCCAAATATTCTCGTCCCACTGGACTTACTTATAGAAATAAGGCGTGTTTTGGGGTAATCATTTCCTTAATAATATATACGTATTTATGTCCTTATCGTTGCACCGTGCATTTCGTAGAGTCATTTAATTAGCACACCAACTAATGCACATACATAAAATTTTTTACATTTAAAATCGCTCCAACATGTTTCGATCCTAAGATCATCTTCAGAGAGCTACACCGGCCCTTGCTAAAGTCACATTTTTAAAAACACTCACTGGTTAATTTCCTTAAATTAACAGGTTGCTGTGGCAGCATGTCGTGTTGTGTAAGTCGTACGCTGCTGAGAGTGCGCCTGACTATGGGTGTGTGTCGTGTGTTACGTTGCGTGAGTGTTTTTAAAAATGTGACTTTAAAAAGGAACAATGTAGCTCTCTGAAGATGATCTTAGGATCGAAACATGTTGGAGCGGTTTTAAATGTTTTAATGTAAAAAATTTTATGTACGTATGTGCAATAGTTGGTGTGCTAATTAAATACGCATTTATAGTTTATGTAACGCAGTGCTACTCCACACACTTAAATGTAGATGAAGAATGCGAGTGAGTATTTTGTTGTGAGAATTTGCTTCTTTATCATAAAAAAAACTCTTACCCTAAACATAATGTATAACTGCATGGCGAATTTGAGTCACAACAATGAATATTTTCATGTTAAATAAAAATCCAACTAGATGCAACAGTATGCAGTCTGATTTATTTTACTGCAAAGTCACTCTACGTGTTTCGGGTGTCACCGCACCCATCATCAGGAGTACTAAAAACTGTAAACGCAGCTTCCGGTATAGCTATTTCCCTCTAACGTAGCCAGATCGGGATCTGGCCACGTTAGAGGGAATTATGATGTACGGAACCATGAGCTTAAAATATTTTCATATCTGTATTCATATCATGAATATGTAAGGCACATCATTACATAACACACACGAGAAGAAATTATTCTATAGATTATGTAACAAGTAGATTTCTTTTCGTGTAATACTACTTATCGGAGCGCCTCTGAAAGTTCCTATTACACGCATGATTGAACTGAAATAGAATTGCTGTAATGAATGGCCACAAAAAGAGTGAAATGGAGTGCGTCTTGCTGTGGAAAAAGGGCTTCATTTTCTTGTCATTAGACACGTAAACAGGAACATTACGCTAAAGTTTCTTTCGCAACTGACGGTTTTCGAACTGCCGGCAGTCTTCCGGACGGGCGACAGCACAACTCTAAACTTTAGCAACATCTCCGATTCTCACCGGTCGATCGAACGACCAAGAATGCTGACCTAGTAGTCGCGTATGCGCAGCGATCTGAAACGGACCGTAATTCGATTACTGTTATGTTTTCTTTTGTACCTTCATCAAAAATATCTCCTGATGCTTCAAAATTTTCTTTACGAAAAATACTCACTCCTCCCTAAGCCATTTTTGTTTCATTTCTTTCTTTATAAATATAGTCCGTTTTGTCCCACAATATAGGCCTGGATTCTACCAGAGATATTGATAATTCTACATCCAACTCAAAATCGCTCATCTGCACGACTCACAACAATCTCAAAATGAATTTATCACCTCAGTACGCTACTGAAACTGCAATGGAAGATGCAACCGGCCGAAAATGGGAGTGCGTGTCTGCAGCCGGCGACCTGGCACAGTGGTGAACAGTTCTGGTTGCTAGCGGGCGGACGGCCGCTCTTAAGACAGGGTAGTGTGAAAAGGCTTACGCTTTCTAATGTTTCACTACTTTGCTCGACGAAAGTCGGAAACTGCAGGCCCGCCGAAAACAGGAACATGTGAAAGAAGCTTTATCGCACATGAAATTTGATCTGGCTGAGAAATTCTGAAATTTTTCACCTTCTAAAATTTTGCCTTGCTGTTTTGCTGTGGAACGCAATTCGCCTTGTCACAACGTATTCCCCCGAAATGTTATTTACAGTAGAGCTGACTGTTTGCATAGCCCAGATGCTCCTTAATGTTTGATGTAAAATGCACTAAGGTTTCTGCAACGCTTATTCCAAAGCGCTCAGTAAATTCACTCTTCATTTTTCGGAACAGCTTGCAGTGATTTTCCTTTTTGTTGTTCAGTCGGTCGCTGAAGTCTTGTAACACACCTGTACAGTACAATCTTCATAATCTGAGAAATAGACCAACTTAATGCACAAATTCTTATTTTATAATAAGTTTATTATATGCCTGTACATGTTTCGAGCACTATGTGCCCTTCATTAGGAGTTCAAATTGTATTATATTGCATCTGGTAACGTCACACTCTGTAGGTGGCCGTCCGGTGTGCAGGTTGTGCACCGGACGGCCATCTAAAGAGTGTGATGATACCAGATGCTGTATAATACAATTTGACCTCCTGATGATGAGCACAACAGTGCTCGAAACATGTAGAGGAATATAATAAACTTATTATAAAATAAGAATTTGTGCATTAAGTTGGTCTATTGCTAAGATTATACTGAGCTGCACGGTCAGCAAAACATCAAAATACAGTCTTCCTGTCCATTTTTTGATCTCATATACAGGCCACGTAAAGAACCCAGCACGTCTGAGCCTTTGGTGCACAATGATTTTACAATTCAGCCACTTTAAAGTACATAATGCATATACCCACTTTTCCCACTCCTATTCTCCAGCAGACCTGAGGTCAAGACTACTCGTCGATTACAATACAAATTTCTTGGGGTAGGAGCCGCATTCCGTGGTTACGCAGCGCAGCATTCTAGGCTTCTAGAACCACCCTCTCCTCCTCGCCATGGAAGTGTCTAGGATATTAGACCGCGCCGTAAATATACCTGCAAGAAACCGCAGCTCGCAATAGCTAGCCGCTGGTCGTTAAGGCCTGGTGGGCGGAGTCAAATGCTCGTTCTGTCTGGTCTTGCTTCTGATTGGATAACATGGTTCACATGATACCAGGTCTCACTTAAGTTTTCCGTTTTAACCGAATTTTAGTTGTTTTATTACTGGGAGTATATATAGATTGTACTCTTACTTACTTAATGAATTACTTACTTACTTACTTACTCCATGGAACAGAGTCCTTCTTGAGAAGCTAACCGGTTCTCACCTGGTCAAGAAATTCTCCGCATTTTGTGGAACCAGAATGTTCATTACCGCATTCACAACTCTCCGCCACCTGTCCCTATCCTGAGCCAGATCGATCCAGTCCATACCCCCACATCCCACTTCCTGAACATCCATCTTAATGTTATCCTCCCATCTACGCCAGGGTCTTACAAATGGTCTCTTTCCCTCAGGTTTCCCCACCAAAACCCTGTATATAACTCTATTCTCCCCCATACACGCTACATGCCCCGCCCACCTCATTCTTCTCCATTTTATGACCCGCAAGATATTGGGTGAGAAGTACAGATCATTAAGCTCCTCAGTATCTAGTTTTCTCCACTCCCCTGTTATCTTGTCCATCTTAGGCCCAAATATTCTCTTCAGCACCCTATTCTCAAACACCCTTAGCCTACGTTCCTCCCTAAGTTTGAGCGACCAAGTTTCACACCCACACAAAACAGCAGGCTAAATTACAATACTGTTTATACGAGTATCTTAATCTTTATATTTTTGGGTAGCAAACTGTAAGACAAAAGATTCTGCACCAAATATAGCAAGCATTCCCTGACTTCAGTCTGCTCTTTATTTCTTCCTGAATAGATTATTGATACGTTAAGGTCGTTCCAAAATATTTGAACTGTTCCTCTCTTTCAAAGGAACAATTATCGCCCTTTATACTGTATTGTGACTTCGTCCTACTTTCTGATCTCGAGACATGACCATGTACTTAGTTTTATCAGCATTTACTTATAGTCCAATCTCCTTACGAGCAGTTATTCTGTCATACTTATGAGTATTACGTTTTCTGTTTCTTACACAATATTTGATGAAATATTCGTGGACGAAGACAATCCATTCTCCACTTCAAACAGGTTGACACACCGTGGCGCATTTTATCAGCCTGTGTATCGCAGTACCAGTACGTCATCAGCTACCGCAGTCACGACGCTGCTCTCACTCTCTCTAGGGGGTTCCAGACAAAAGACTCAGTGTAAACTGAGAACAAACCAGGAGCAAAAAGCGTACGTAACGCGCGCGTCTTAATATCAATACGGATCTTTATGTTTGTAACGTGCATCAGTGAGGATTAAAACACTTTATTATCCAACAGATCCACAAATATATAATTCGTAGATACAATTAGAATTATTATAAAATATTTAAAAATATTTAAAATTGCTCCAACATGTTTCGGATCACAAGGGATCCATCATCAGGGAGCTTAATACAGTGCTAGGCTAAAATTACAGTAATGATTCTATCGCGCCTGTTGACATGGACCTAGTCGGTGTTATGGTAGCATATTGATGTAATTAGATAAAATAGGGATATATTTTTATTTTTAAATATTTCATAATAATTATAATTGTGTCTACGAATTGTATACTTGTGCATCTGTTGGATAATAAAGTGTTTTAATCAATACGGGTCTTCATAAGGTTCGTCATCCCCGTTGTGTTCAATAAACTAATTATATGTCCTAGTCTTGTTTAGCCGAGATCTTATGTGACTTTTTGTCACATTAGCTGCACTGTAAAATTGAATATTTTCTTATTAAATAATCATGCACAGTAGGTGCCTAAGTCTTGGGTATTTTGGGAGAAGGGTAGCCGCGAATACTGGAACTTTTTGTCACAGAATGATTACAGCAGCCCTTCGTGAACCATATTAAATTTAACATGAAAAAGTGTGCAAGAAGGCAGCACAGAGCATTCTGTAGATTCTTTCGTGTAGACAAGACAACATTAGAAAAGCAGCTTCTAAAATCGCATAATAGCTTTCTCGTAATAAAACAGTAATTTTTAAATAAATTTTAATGGCAGCAATGACGCTATTCTACACAATGCTAATATCCTTTACATTGAAGTCATTAGTAACAGCAGGACGAAGCAGACTTGCAGGCGACAGAATATTTTGACAAATAATGCTATGGCCTGAAAGTGTGTCAGGTAAACCTGGCATGGATTTCAGATTTCAGCTTGGAATTGTTACGAGAATCCGAAGGGTTATTTTGCCTCCTGTGAGGTACCGCTTATTGCATAGTAATGATGATCAGTAATAATTTGTCCGAGTTCGCTTAGAACAATTTTCCTATCTTACCGTGGTGCTGATAAGTCCTTAGCCCGACCACGAAGGAAACAATTTCGGAAGTACGTCAGAGACGCGCGCGATTTCAACAACATCAAGACGCGAGCTGTCATCAAGTTTTTTTTTTCCTGCAAGGTAAGGCGCCGAAGGAAATTCACGCCATTCTGACAGAAACATTAGCTTGTTTGTAGGGTGAAGAGAGAGAAACCAAGAGCCTCAAATTAATTTGTTCCCTTCCTGGTCGGGTTAAGGACTTATCAGCACCCCTGTAATTTGAAGAGGAATTTTGTTGGTTGAAGATAAAATGTCTAGAAAAAAAGTTGAGGCTGACCTTCAGAGAATACCTTCTTTTACTTCAGTCATACGTTGTACGTATTCAATACGTCACCGTGATATGCTGTTTTGTGGATGCCTTTCAATTGCACAGCCGTCATCCAAAGCTATCACCCAACTTTCCAACTGAGTTTTGTGGCTACATGTTTGCTCTGTATGTAGCGATCGATCGATCGATTCCTGGCACGGACACTCGTGACCGCAATACTTCGTACCCGCACCACATAACCACCCTGAGCTCTGCTTCTTCTTAATTTAATCGACACTCGATTAGCATTAGGATATTTACGAGTATGGAAAGAATAAGCAAGCAATGAGGAGAGAAGTGGCAAGCAACGAAGTAATAAATGCCGGGAAAGTTCCTTAAATTGGGTCGTGACCTCCTTTCTTAGCAATTCTTTCATATTCATCGAATGTGTTGAGGAACTGCATGGCTCTGCGATTGGCCTGCGGCCCTTCTAGTCGCTAACGGAGCTTGCATAGTGTGTCGTGTAAAAAGCGGCCCTTCCACTATTGCAGTGCGGCCCGCGATCTGATTGTAAAAAAAAACCACGAAACAAAAGGATATGAAATTCGAAGAAAATTAATTTATCCATCTGGTTTTCACCATACAAAACTGAGGAAAAATATTTACATCAATGTATGTCCGCCCACAGTTTTGGAGGTACAACTTCCACGTTCGTCCGACGTCAGTCCTGCATACTTTTGTCTGTGGGGACACTTACACCAAACTCCAGGTATTCAGCTGCAATTCAAAATGAAGAGACAGTTCGCTAAAGCGTTCTTGACGTCTGTCAAATCATTCGCAAGCGCCCCGGGATATTTCAAAGAGTGCGACAGTCCACGATAAAACGTGTCTAGACGTGCGTTGATTCAGGTGGAGGATATTTTGTGTATTTGTTGTGAACTGTGACTTAATAAAGAATAAGGACACAAAGGCTACGAAACTGGAAATGTTTACTGTCAACGTATTAAGTCTGTTGTAATTAAAATTGTACATGGTTAAGATATATGATTTTGCATGTAATATTTCAAACTTACTTACTTACTTACATAATCCATGGTGCAGAGTCCTTCTAGAGAAGCTAGCTGGTTTGCACCTAGTCAAGAAATTCCCCGCATTTCATGGAACACGAAGGTTCATTACCGCACTCACAAACGTCCGCCACCTGTCCCTATCCTGGGCCAACCCAATCCAGTCCACATACCCACATCCCATCTCCTGGAGATCCATCCTAATATTATCCACCCATCTAAGCCTAGGTCTCCCCAGTGGTCTCTTTCCCTCCGGTTTCCGCACCAAGACACTATACGCCCCCCTCTCCTCACCCATACGCGCCACATGCCCTGCCCATCTCGTTCTTCTTGATTTTATCACCCGCACGATATTGGGTGAGAAGTACAGATCACTTAGCTCCTTGTTATGCAGTCTCCTCCATTCCCCCGTTACCTTATCCCTCCTAGGTCCAAATATTCTCCTCAACACCATATTCTCAAACACCCTCAGCTTCCTTTCCTCCCTCAATGTCAGCGACCAAGCTTCACACCCATACAAAACAACCGGCAAGATTATAAT
>Ga0136643_10009969_pt1 | contig 13998 bp, 7 predicted proteins | sample TergutLab28metaG_FD_96883 | JGI IMG/M metagenome (GOLD analysis project Ga0136643, IMG submission 96883) | Labiotermes labralis P1 segment gut microbial communities from Petit-Saut dam, French Guiana - Lab288 P1 (version 3) (version 3) | ecosystem: Host-associated > Arthropoda: Insects >... | reverse complement strand
TCCAACCAGATGCAACAGTTTGCAGATATTTATTCACTGCAAAGTCACTCTACATGTTTCGGGTGTCACAGCACCCATCATCAGGAGTACTAAAAACTGTAACCGCAACCTCCGGTACAGGTCTGGTACAGCCTGATCGGGCCACGTTGGAGGGAAGTAGCTGCACTTTTAAGTTACTGTTATCCGATACGACAGTATACTAAAATCACTGTATGAAAGATAGTATAAAAAATTTGCTTATTGTAGTTTAAAATTTTCGGTTTAACATATTACCTTGCTTGGAAAATTTTAGAACCGTCATATAACAAGTTCAGTTTATTCAGTCTATACATTTTTGCTTCTGTAACTGAAACGTGTGAGCATTTGGTATCTCACAATGCAGATAAACTAAACAACTCTTGGATCTGTTTTCTTGGAGGGCCTGAGGATGACCAACTAGGTCGAAACATGTCGCCCTGACATATATAACACTGTATGTAAAATAAAAGTTGTGTTATTGACTGACATATAGTATTTATTTGCTAATCACACTCACGTTTTAGGTACATCAGACGGCCTCCCATTTACCAATACTTTTTTCCAGCAGATAAGCTACCAGATATAAAACGTGATTAAGAATAGGTTGAATCAATCATCCACAGCAGTCCGATATTTTGTGTTCCGGTTTAAAGTTTGGGCATGATGCTGATGATCCGTCATCATTAAAACATTGGCGCACGTTAATGAGAAATGAAAACCTTTCCGCCGAGTATCCCTAGCGGTGGGATTACTCCGGAGATAGGGGCATAAACTGAAAGTTAATATTAAGATATATCCCGATAGGAACGTCTGACGTTATTAACCACTTGAGGACTAAAATTAATCAATTTAATGCATAAAGATTAATCTATATTTCACAGAGAACATTTTGTTCCCATGCAAGTATCATTAGGTGAACTCTGTATACGAATATAATGTTTTATGTAAACAGTAAATACATGTTCTAGGCAAAATATCTCATTTAGCGTTAAAAGTGACGGTACATGTAATATCTACTAAACCACAAATATTTATTGAAGGAAATATATTAATTTTCTCTCAAGACTTCACCACTTGAATTGACTGAGTAACTATAAGTTAAAAAAATGGTAATTTTCTGAACATCCCTGAGATATTTATGTTGATTTACTATTGGCTGGATAAAATTGCTTTCATTCCCAGTATGAGCAGTTTCTTCCCCTATTTTTTGCCACTTGTAGGCCAGTTCGTTTTTACGAACAGTCTCATGTCCAATAGGTACCGATGGTCCCGCGGAAAAGTTGGCAGAAGCATAAACATGATCCTAGACCAAGGTTAAGAATGTATTGAATTAAAAGGCAATTCAAAAGAAAAACGGAAAAGATGTGCAGCATATGCTATGTTATATAGTTTTATGCTTCGGAATTGACTTAAAACAGCAGTTCGAAGAAAAGGCTGTGACTTGTCTTCTGCATTGTCTGCAGTCTGACAATATCCGAATTCATAAGGTCCTTCTTACCGTGAAACAGAGTGGGAATCCGCCATACTCGCTAAATTATCACCCAGCGATTTTCACATCTTTGGTCCCTAAAAGACGCTCTACGCGGACGCTACTTCCGATCGGTTGAGGAGGTAAAGGAGGCAATGGAGGACTGGCTGGCACAGCAACCAAAATACTTCTCCTAAGGAATTTATGCCTTAGTGTAACGTTGGAGGAGGGGTGTACAACGTGTTGGGGACTATTCTTAAAATTAATGTCATCGCAATGTGTATAATTTGGCAATACATATTGTTAAGCAAATGTTTCTGCTTTCAGTTGAATGACTGTTACATATTTCTGGTTCCCATGCACCTCGATAGCGTTCTGGGAAGGCCTAGGTGTAGAATGGAAGACAGTCCCGGTGTGGCCCAGAGGGTGGGTAGAGGTATATCTCTACTCTTCCATGACCGTGGCACTAGAAGGTGGTGAGTGGTCAGCAGCAGGCCCCGGCCGCACTTTACCCCCAACTAAGACCCGGTACCCATTGTACAGAAGGCTGATGATATTAATATAGACCTCAGAAAAGAGAGTGGGAAGACGTGGACTGGATTGATTTGGCTCAGAATGTGGGTAGGCGGTGATATTTCTGACGACGGCAAAGAAACTTCGTACTGCATAATTGGCTCAGAATTTCTGAGCTATGAGAGGCATTGTCAGCTTCTCAAGGAAACCTTCTTCCCTAGATGTAGTCAGTCTTCCTAACGTTTTGCGCAAATAATTGTTTCCACGATTCAGCAGATGTGGTTTCTGTACAGTTGGACTCAACCAAAAATATTTGATATTATTGTCAGTGAGGGAAATGGCGTAGAAAGCTCTCTGAAAATTAGAAATAGAACTCACAAGAATTCCACAAACGACGCCTTCTGGAGTTAAACGTAAAGAACTGGATCTCCTTATTTCCACACGACAATCATGTTTTTTTCAGTTTTTCCAGTTACTTCCGCGATGTTCTTTCAGCGGTGCACATATTTTTATTTTGTTAATCGTAGACTTCGTAGGTTTAATCTCTAAAAATTCCAGTAATTTTGCCGTGTAATAAAGTCAAACGACCGTAGAAGATGTACTTGACATTGTATCCACTTTACGTATTCAGATATTATCCACGTCCCAATGCTGCAACTTTTAGGTCTAATTCTATTATTTGTGTGACTGCAAACGGGAGGTTCATGAAGTGCCTCCCTCCTTCAAAATCCTAAAATTAGTAGAAAGTAGTCTTTCAAGAAAGCTACTTATAAGAGAGACATTATTGTTGATCTGTTGATAACCGTAAGTCAACAATGAAATATAACAGTGGACTGTTAAGAACATGTATGCGGTTCGTCTTAAACAGTTTTTTTTTAATTTTCCTACGAAAAGTATTCAAAATACTTTAAGGTGTTTCAGAGATAAAACCAATAAACACTCAGCCGAGCCGGTGAAATGATTTGCTTCTGGAAGAAGAAGTTGAAAATTGTGAATATTGCGATATTTGAGTGTCACACCGTCATGCTCAATCTAAATTCAATTCTTCTTGAGGTTACGACGTTTCGACAGATAAATAATATTTCTGTTGAGATTTCTGCCTCCATTTTCAGGATCTGAATCGTCTAAGTTTTGGACCCTGAAAATGAAGGCAGTGTGATCCCACGGGACATCGGTAACTTTTTACTTATGGACGACTGAGATCTTTTTATTTAAATAAGCTTATAGATTTATAGAACTGTTAGAACTATACAAATATATGTAAATGAAGCACAAGTAAGGGGAAGTTCCAGGGAATGAATTGTTTCTTGGGATAAGAGTAGTCATGCTTTATATTTCGGCGTTTAGACTGATGTGGACGGGGTTATAAATGAATCGCAGATTACTGTTCAGGGAATTCAGGTGCTGCAACAAGAGAATTTCCATCTGTACTGTATTACAGCATTCTACACTGTCCGCAAGAAGCCAGAATAACCATGTAGTTAGTAATGCTACACTTTGTAGTTCCCTTTGTTTCACTGTCATTACCTCTCTGCTTGTTTCTTCTCTGTGCTGCTTCTAACGAACTTGCTGGAGTTGAATCCGATTTCATCCAAGTTAGTGACAGTACAACTTGACTTCTGATGGGAATTACTCAAGAACTCCTCACAACTTTCTTTGTAAAATTATCAAGTACATTTATTACTATTAATTGTGAACTTATACTTATGACTGTACTTTAAGAGTAAATAATTTATTTAAGAGAATTTACTTCGGGGTTATTTTTGTATTATTATTATTATTATTATTATTATTAGGAGTAGTAGTAGTAGTAGTAGTAGTAGTAGTAGTAGTAGTAGTAGTAGTATTAGTAGATTTATCAGTACCTAATATACTCATAGTGACAATATAAAAAACATAAGGAACAAAGTCAGAAATTATGTTTCCTCATCTCCATTCTTCCATCATTTCTATCACCATTTACTCTTCAACTTACTGTCCTACTTGGTTATTTTCTTCTCCTTCCGCTGATATTACTACCGTTGCTTATACTACTATTACTACCATACTCTTTATGCTAAAATTACTACTACTACTACTACTACTACTACCGCGAATGGAATCGGTTTGTTTCGGAACACAAGCCAGATGTCTTATCACTTCTAATTAGCATGTCGAAACACTATTAACCTGAAGAAATTGCTAATAGTTTTGGAATACTATAACTGTAAGGGTCGAGCAGTTCGTTGGGGCACTGCACTACAAGCCGGAAGGTCGCGGGTTTGATTCCCGAACATGTCATTGGAATTTTTCATTGACATAATCCTTCCGGCCGCACTATTGCCCTGGGATTGACTCAGCCTCTTTCAGAAATGAGTACCAGGAATTTTTCCTGGGGTTAAAGGTGGCCGTTGTATAGGGCTGACAACCTTACCACTTCATGTGCCGATTGTCTTGAAATCTGGGAACCTCAAATCACGGAACTCTCAGGGCCTGTCCAGGACTGTAATGGGATTGTTTTAGAACTGTCAGGGACGTGTCATAGCCCAAGCGATTAGTGACAGGCTTCTCACCATGGAGTCCCTGATTCAATCAAAGGCCAATACATGTGAGATTTGCTGTGGGCGAACTGATGCTGGGACGGATGTTACCTGGGTTCTGCGATTTACCGCGTCAGTATTTCAACAATGTTTTATAGTCGTTCCTTCATCCAGTGTACACTCTATATAATATCAGCTGTTTTGCTAAAGGTTTAGCAGTATTTGTGTGGATGTATTAATGAAGAGTGAATTAAATTAGTCTTCAGCCGAGCAGGGAAATATTGAGGAAAAAATCTAGATTTTTGTCTTGAGGTATTTGTTCAGTATTTAGGTTTCCGCCTTCTGTGATTGGACTGTCGCAGACTCTATGGATAGGGTTCTGCAACCAGCCACACCATCTCTATGCAAACACATAAAGTCTCACACTGATGGTACTTATCAAATCATTTTGCAATACCTTGGAATAGTTAATGAATTAATGTAATTTGAAATTTCTTCTTTCTTCGAGGACGAAATTGGTTTTGCTGTAATTCTTGCATATCTACTTCTTTTTTTCTGCGGGAGTCCGAGTAATTTGAGGAGGCCGTACCATTTTAAAATCTGCAAAGTCTATGAAGTTTAAATCCAGAAGAACTCTGGTGGTGTTACTGTACACAACAGCTATAAAATTTAGAGGATTTAAAACAGCGGGAGTGCATTTTTCCAATTCCAAGTGACGTGGTACAAATAGAAGATGGAAATGCATTAACATTTCGTACTTTTTAATATGACTGGAATCTGGCCGCAGCCCAAGTGATTTCATGATCTAGAAAAATTATTACTGCAGAGAAGAGACTGATTAGAAGATGATAGAAAGGGGATGATAGAAACATATAAAAATTGGTATACATGACCTCCTCTAGACAGGTAGGAATTTTTCTGTATTTCGGATATAGCTGCTGTCTCCGTATTCAGGACAAGAGAATATCAACTTAATCTGAATATGGCGGCAGTTTTTTGCTCGGATGCGTCTGATTTTAACAGAAAGCACATCGCCACATTCCAAAAGAGGGACTTGTATCACTACTGTCATGACGGCCTCAGAAGTGAAGCTTCAGAATAGACCAAAAACGAATACAATGCGATATTTTGGATTAGATTCTTCTGGCTCAAGAAGTATCCGGATTAACTGGGAGATTATTACGCTCTCAAGAGGATCTTTTCCCCATGGGGTCAATTTCAGAAATGAATTCCAGCACATTACTTGTAACGCTGTTCATTACAGAATTCGGGCTAGGAGATGTGCTGAGAGAAATAAAAAGGGATTATCCTGCCAAGTTGAATCTCAAAAATAGCTTTGGCAATATTGTGTTCCTCACAAAAAACGATGGCGCCGGGCCATTCTCTGTGGTGACGAAATGTTAAAAGTTATGCTCTCTGAGAATGTCGATTCAGTTTCTAATATCTGTGACAGATTGCTAGTCTGTTTGAACGTAACGTACAAGCGACAGACCAAAATTTTCTACCCCACTGGAAGACGGCCCTTTATAGTTCACAATTGCTTGGCACTTCTGTAACTGAAACTGCTCATGTTAATATGCTAAGTTTCTTCATAAATTAAGAAGCACGATAAATGACAGCTCTTTTTTTACAAACGCTCTCTATCTCACTTACTCTTCAAAAAATAATCTCAAATATTTCAAATCGACTTTGAAAAGGCCCCTATCAATGAGTGTCCTGAAATTAATGAATTTAGGGCTACACATGAGCAAAGTTACATTTTGGTACTTGGGTTGTATTGCTCTTTTAGTTCCGTGTACTGTACAGAAAATACAAATAATGGAAAAATAAATGATTTTATGCCTTAATCTGGCATTTATATGTGTGTTTATGAAAGTCAACAGCCTGGCTTTTTGCCTTATTCGAAACAACATAATACACACATATTCGAAACAAGTAATAATTAATTACAAGCACATCGTGATGCCTTCATTCAGAATATTTTCGAAACAGTTGTGTAGGGTTAAATTGTGTTCATCTAAGGAATAAGAACATAATCCATTAAATAAATAAATAAATAAGTGTGAACATAAAATTCTGAAGATAATTCCAAGTTATGAAACTGCGAGTATCACTAAATAATTTTACTTTTCTCATTTTGGACACTTACATTTCTTGTTATTTACTTGTAAGGAAGGCCAAACAGGAGAAAAAAGTGTGATTTTTTAAGGATCTGTCTTTTCTAAATTGCTGTACATTTAAATCGAGTTAGTATCCGTTGTTAAAAACCTACCATAACTGTCTCAACAATATGCAATATGTGATGTCCATGTAACGCTGCAGTCATTTTGCACTACCTTATTCCCTGTACCGAAGTAATACGAGGGATTACGTTGTCTCGGGTGTTCATAATCTGGATCAGAAGATTTGTTAACAGGGGTTTGGGCTTGTCCATCGATTTACATACATTACCAATACAAATTGCTTTCAATGTTTTTGTTACCAGCCTTTGAAGAAATTATCTTCTGTACTTCGCCAAATTTTAACAACTTTTTTACTGAAAACGTTTTTATATAGGCGTTGTTACTTTGTATTTAGCATGCTTATTTTATACAGTCCTCGTATGTGTTTATAAATGTTGGGTTAGGTGCGCATGTAACAGGAACAATCATTTACCCATCGCTTGTTTCAGGAGGTTTCTTAAAACGCTTGGTTATAAAGAACGCTATTTCTAGAAGACTGTAACACCACTACCTAGACTAATGAATAATGTGCTACAACAAAAAAAAAAAACAAGGAAAAACATTGGAGATTATTTTTTCGCTAGAAATAACAACAACTACGTGAGACTTTTATGTTTTCTTACATTTTTGCCAAAGTCTTAGAGAACTGTAGAACTACCGAGTGCTATTATAACATAGTTCACAACCAGAGGTATGGCGAAAGAGCCTGGCACTTACTGTCCCCACTTGCTGTCAGTCTAATAATATACGACAAGGGTTCGACAGAAAACCGCCCGAGTACGTTTACCGGACACGTTAACACAGAAACACCGCTAGCTTCTGGGATTTCCGTACAGCCGTTAAGCGGTTGAACTGCTTCTTGGTGGAAAACGCGTCTCCTGCTAACTTCAGTCGCAAAAACGTTCTGTAATTCGATGTCGAACTGAAGTCGACGTAACTTGTTTGTCTTTATCAGAGACACAAATGAGTGAAAGTGTAGGAAGATAAAGATGTAGCAGGATTTACGGAGTACTCTCCAATAATACCTTTTCTTGCTTAATCTGATATTGACTGTGTAGGATTAAGCTTCCATGAAAAGTTATGACCCTTGTCCACTCATCGGACTGAAAATTTGAACTACGCTTCGTGGTCTGTTTAGTCTTTGTGTGTGTGTGTGTGTGTGTGTGTGTGTAACGTAATACGATACACTGTAGGTAGTTTAATTCTGATACTGCTGTTTTCAGTTGATGTTTTCTGACATGTCTTCAAAAGTTTTGTTCATATCCCTTATATATGTATATATAACTTCTCCAATAATACGCAGAATCATAACTTTCCCTCCAGGACCGGTTTTACTTATCTTTATTCGCGGTCTTCAATAGAAGTCTACAGTACATTTTTTACGAAGGGAATATCCCAAAAGAAGTGACTGAAGCACATCTTATTGGCATTCATGAGACACCACCACACCGGGTGTATCGTTTGCAAGTATATGACTCCATTCTCAGAACCTTGTTTCTGGAAACAGCATGCATTACGCGAAGAGCAGTTTTGCGTTATGATATTAGGAGCTTTAAGACACTCGTCCTCTGAATTAAGTATAAAGTGACTGCATTACAGTATGACTGAATGCGATATTGAGGATGTTATGCTCAGCGAGAAAAAGACAGTTACGGCCTAATGGACGGAACTATTCTGCGGAAAGTACAGGTTTCTGTAACATTGGTTTTTTATTACGAAAATTATATGGAAAAAAGCTAAATCGTAGAATCGGAGGAAAGTAAAAGATGCTATAGGCAAAAGAGTCCGAATTTTTATTAAAGTCTGTAGTGAAAAATATCTCTTTTGGTCTTTTGGGTTCAGATTTTTAAATTCGGGCTAAAATAATGTAAAGCATAAATATCTGATTTTTTAAAAATCAAATGCGTTTAAAGGTTTGATTATTTGACATACGACACTCGGACAGCATCAGTTTATTTTGGATTTACAAACTATCGCATGGATCTCAGTTTGAAGTGCATTCCTTTGAACAAATGACGAAGCACAAAATTTGCTACAAATTTATTACTTTAATTAAATGTTTTTGGGTTGTTTTCGTGCTTTCAACAGTTTACGGGGACGTTGGTTCACGACTGTTCGAAAATGAAAGGTGAGCCCTAAAGGTCACTTGCCGGAACACCGAAATGTTGGTTTTTTTCAAAGTAATTTTTTACAAAGTGCGCAGGCTACACTCCTATATGTCGCAAAATATCTCCGAGTTGTGTCTTTAGGCGCTTCTATACTTGAAAACAGCCACTCTAACCATCCTGCGGAACAAGCGTAAGGAATTTGTGAAAGCACATAGATCATCTTATGTGTCCACACTCACCAGCAAAAATTACAGCACTGCTGTTGTGTTTTTACCCAGCTTTCTGTTGTGTGAAGTTATACTGTAATGGAACTGTCCCTTAAGCTGTACTCTGGATTCATTTGTCATATACCCAGACATGTTTGTAGATGACTACGATCTTGGCCGTCCGCGTGACTGCGCCATCCGGAGACCATAATCCACTTATCCACACGTTAGCGACTCTTTACAGAATGGAGTTATTTGAGAAGAGGTTTGTAAGTCTTCTACAGTGTTAAGATGTATACGAGAGATCAAATAGGCGTATTCTGGATTTTTAAAATGTGTAGGTTACGTTTATTTCGACATTTTGAAGAAACATCCCGTTTCCATCTTCAGGACGACTGAATTCTTGACACGTGGTGCTATGTCACTCTGTGTAACGTTTCAGAAGTTGAGCAGTTGAGAACCAACCTTCAAAACCTATCCATTTGGATTACTTTTAATCAGACAGATCTTGAGCTGTAAGCGAAGTGACACAAAACTGAACGCCCGTTACCTATATGGTACCTCTCTACCAAAACGAACAATTTTGCTCATAATTAGAGCTGCTGGCCATTATTAGGGAGACTTGTTCCTGTTCTTAGGTTGGCACCAAATATTCTACTGAGCCTCTTCTTTGGTTTGTGTGAACGGTTCATGCAAATTATTATTTAGTGTTGTAAGCCGTTGGAGATGAATATTATTCTGCATTAATGTAATGTTTCAGGTCGTACCATGCGCAGAACACAGTGTACTTCCATGAGCGGGAAAATCACTTAATCAGGCGGTTGAAACTACCTGAATGGCATTCTATTCTGACCGTCTGCGGAACACATAAAATTACGCGTGGACAAAGTGAAGGGTTCTTATTTTTAAGCCTGGCAGCAAATATAGCGGCTGCCATGTTTCCGAAGGTTAAATAATCTGCTTATAGTTCATGTGAATTCTACACTTTCTACTTCCACTATAACGTTAGCAACATTCTTAACAAATTGGACAACATAGATTTTGTGCTACTAACAGTGTCGTTAGTTGGGCCATAAATGAATAAATGTCCACTGATTGTCTCACATTATGGACAATTTTCTATTACATGTACAATTTTTCAAGTAGTATATATAAAATAATGGAATATTTTAAAGCATTTCTACATTCTTCCAAAAAGCATAAAGGATTACCTGAAGTAAAATGAAACTTCTGATTTAATAAACCGTAATCGATTGTAAACTTAAGGAAAGAAAATGGTCCAACTGTGTGTTAGAAAAAAAGTACGAGAATTTTTAACCTTAAGGAGACTGAATATCTAAGTGGATATTTTATTGGCTGAGACGCACAACTGCTCTTAATTTATTCAGTGCAGTAACGTTTCCTTTGACATATCTTCGTATTAACTTCATTACATACATCAGACGAAATATTTCGACTAATTTTTCGGAGATATTATAAGTCCCTTCGTAAAAGCATAGTATAAAATTTTTGTTTAAATAATAAGAACCGTAACGTAATCTGCATTAAAGTCTAAAATATTGTACATAATCCTTGTTAGTCCAATCATTATGTTGTTTCACACAGATTGAATTTTATTGTAAACCTACTCGTTTTAATGGTAAAGAAGAAAACGTTGTGGTGGAAGTATGGATTAAAATGTACATTAGAATTAATTTTTTCAGGCAACATATTCCCGTAGAGATTGAAACAAGATATTGACCTTGACCTTTGGCTTATTGGTTTTTCAGATTTATGGTTGACATATGCTGTGTTACCTTATGGTGTTTTATGTCCAGTCAGAGGAGCTTGGAATCAATTCATTTTGTGTCATGGAACTTCTCATGGCCTCAATATTGGTAACAAATTTAATGAAAGTTCGTGTCGAAGGAAACACTATGGCAATAATTACGTTGCACACAACCGAATGTCACGTAAGAACAGCCAAATGTGGTAGTAAAAAAATCATAACAGGAAACGTAATCTGTCCTTACATATGTAGCTTTCATATATTCTTATTAAAGGTTTTTGATAAACTCTAAGGGCCTAATCAAGAGTATGTATATACATATACACGTATATACTCATATCCTTATGTGTGTTTCCGTATTATAATATGGCAAAATTCGAGCGGATTTGAATTAACGTGGATAAGGCGTTTTGTTACAAAGTTATATTTTAGGCAGTTGTACCACATTATTAATTGTGAAGAATACAGACAGTCAAAGATTAATGTAACTGAAGTTAGAAAACCATAGTGTACTTTACATATCTATATACTTTCGCATAGTCACTTTAAGATCTTGGTCGCGGGTTTGATTCCCGATGGTGTCATTTTAATAAGGATGGAAGAAGAAAGGATTCCAAAAAAGGTTTTAAACGGAAACTTCCATACCACAAGACCAGTGAAAGACCAAGAACCAGATGGGAGGATGTGGTCCAGAGGGATGCACTACAGTTGTTGGGGATAAGGGGATGGATGAGAAGAGTTGAAAATAGGGATGAATGGAGGCATCTTATGAGGGAAGCCAAGGCCAGGAAGGGGCTGTAGCGCCATATATGGATGGATGGATATTTGTGAGTATGTGTACCGATTTCGTGTTTCGGCAAGTGGAGTATTGACTCGATTTATTGCGTGGCGCTTTTAATCTTGAAGTAAAACACAACCACGCCCATCTTTATTACATTTTGTGTTCTGAACTTACTACATTTATTTCGAACTTTGCACTTGCTACTACACGGCTACCTAACGAAGCGGAATCCTAAATACTAAAATTCGGGAATCCAGCGCGAACGGTGAAGTCCATCGCTTTAATAACATAAAATTGTCCAGCCCAGCTCCGAATTTTGTAACATAACTCCCGAAGTTGCAGCTTCATATGAAGCTTAAATTTTCGTCTTGTGGTTTTCTTTTAAAAGCTTTTCCACAAAATTCTGCGTATATTCTTTGTCTTCACTTTCTGCTCAACTTAGCCTCCACGTCTTCACTATACTAAACTGAGAGAGAGTAGTTGTGGGCCTAAAGTCCTTGAAACAACCGTCTTCAGGGAAGCTGAAATCGAAACAGCCATTTACGCGTAAACCCTGTAATCTCTTTCAGCGAATCCTGGTTGAAGGTACTTCAGTCAGAATGAGATTTTGTCAGTTGTGTGATCAGATGCTTACCGCTCAGTTTGTGTATGCACAGATCCCAGCTCTACATTTAAATGACCGCACGGAGCTGAAATGTTTCCAGAAATACATTTCCATGCATAATTCTACTCCAGAACTTGCATTCTCTTCTAAGGACTCTGCAGAAATTAAAATGTACTCTGTCATGTTCACACGGAAGCGATTCCATTTTGCCGATCGATTGAAATAGCTTTCAACCATAAAAATTCATGACCTCAAATGCAAGTCAGTAATCCTACGAATCAGATTCTGTAACAGTCTGCAAGTAAATGTCAGTGCTTAGTTGAATGTTTCTCAATGAACCTTTCTGCACTTATTTCGGCTTTGTAAGAAAACTTTTGTGCTTCAGGATATTTTCTACCTCTTCTGAGTAGTTTCCACTTTTATAGTTTTCCTTTTTCCTTAGTAAATCGTGATAACTATTTTTCTCTTTCTATAAGTTCCAACTTTCCTTTATCACTAAAGGTCCTTTGACCACCGTGAATGTTTTCGTGACTGCTGCACAGTTTAAAAAACTTGTCTGTTGGTTTAAAAACGTTAAAAATTTATTCTCTAACCATTCTTGCAAATATTCGCGTTGGTTATCATTTAGAAATAACATCGTGTAACAGGTTGTTCTGGCTGAGGTATATCGCAGTTCGTCCAGGCAAGTTTTGGGACACGTGTAATGGCTTGAAATAAGCTACGACGGCCTGTTCAGTAATCTCTACCCTTTTAATTACCTCCCATTTTATTCGACACCGCACAGCGCGTGCATGTAACATACAACTGTAACCAATTATAGGTAGCAATCAGTATACGACATTTATTGTTTGTTAACCGTACTTCCTTCCATATTTTGTAAATTTTGAGAGATTATTGGAATCGAAAATGATTATAATTCTAAAAATACACACTCTTTTTATCCACCTGATTTGGCACCCACTCATCAACGAACATGAACCCCAAGGATATTAATGCTTCTTTGAAGGCAATGTTTCTATCTGCCTAATGTATTATCCAGAAGTCTGTTGATAGAATTAAAATTCCTAATTAAGAACGCAAATTTTCCTTTCCCATTAAAAATAGCTCTTTGGGTCTTTATTCACCGTTAGTTCTAATGTAAAACTTGGAATTCTTAGAACAGATGTGTGCATGCTTTTAGAAAATCAATGAAAATTTATTTCAGTTTGCACTGTTTTGTTTCATTTCATTCCATTTAGCCTACCGTTCTACTCAATTCTAGAAAATCTGCACATTTTCTTCCACACTATACAAATAATCTTTGCAGACGTAGCCTTATTGTTGAGTAGCTCAGCTACAATAGAGGCAATCGCATTTTCTGTACCTCGGGGTCGAAAACCCCTAAGGTCACCTGGCTTCATACTATTTTTATCCCTTTACTCTTGAATGGTTTTACAGCTTCTGTGTCATAAGCACTCTCGTTTGTGGGAGGATATTTATAACCTTCATAAAATTTCTTCGCTAAAGGGAGTCGAGAGGTAAATTTAAGGAAATATTTCAATCTGTTTATTTTTAGAAACGAGCAACGCAAACCTGTAATTTTTTTTATCTTCTGGTCACGTTTCCTTCATTGCTGTTTGTTCTTCACACACACACACACACACGCACAAATATATATATATATATATATATATATATATATATATATATATTATCTGCACAATTAAAATATCAATATTTGAAAGAAAAAATTCAGAGGAAAATAAAAAAAAACAAAAAATATCCATAGAAACAAATAAGAACACACCATGT
>Ga0136643_10009958_pt1 | contig 14003 bp, 16 predicted proteins | sample TergutLab28metaG_FD_96883 | JGI IMG/M metagenome (GOLD analysis project Ga0136643, IMG submission 96883) | Labiotermes labralis P1 segment gut microbial communities from Petit-Saut dam, French Guiana - Lab288 P1 (version 3) (version 3) | ecosystem: Host-associated > Arthropoda: Insects >... | reverse complement strand
GTTTTTTTTTTTTTTTTTTTTTTTTTTTCTTTTTTTTTGTTTGTTGTGTTTTTTTTTTTTTTTTTTTTTTTTTTGTATGAGTGGGTACACATTCCATAATTTGTATGTATACATTGAACATTGCAGTTGGTGCTTTGTATTGTGAAGTTTGTGGGTTCTGACCTTGAGGTTGGCTGTCCTGGTTGGGGATGGGGTTCATGGCTTTCCTCAGTGCCTCCAGATAAATGCCAGAATAGTGCCTTGGATTTTGTCCAGCCCACTTTCAGTGTCCATATCATTATTTGCACTCATCCTACTGCTCAACCATATAATCAGCTGTTGAAAGCACTGTTAAATAAATTATAGTAAAGAAACTTTTATGTGAAACTTAAGTGTGAGGAAATACATTTGTAAATTAAGAGTGCAAAATGTATGTGGTATCTGCAGCTTGTGTGATGTGTCAAGCAACACTAAGCGCATCTAACAAGTAGATGGCACATGCACAGTTCTGCCAACCACTTTATGGTTCTGATGTGCATTTAAGTGACAGAACTGCTTTTATAACAAGTTTCATTACAAAGTAACACTTTGTTTAGTTCTGTATAGAAGATATTGTTAAATTTTTCATTGAAACGATTGTTCCTGGTATATCTTATTTCTTTCAGTTGCCACGTGGTTTGATTTTTGAATCCGTGGTAATAGCACTACACAGAATCACTAGGTTAATCTACTTACAAACTTCAGCAAGCATCCTTTGAGTCATCCTGTAAGAATTTCAGCTGGCCATTCTCAGGGTATGTGGTCAAAGTTGTGGGTTGTTGCTATAAGAACAGGTACACATGCGATAAAAAAGTGTTTCATTTTTCTTCAGACTAAACTCCTTTGACTGTAACACATTTTTTCTGTATTTCAAAAAGTTGTGTGAAAAGGTCATTGAAGATGTCCAAAGGAACTGCACCTAATTTGGCAAGTATGTTTTTCCAGATGTTTCTGGTATTCGAATATCTTCTGTTGAGGGCAGTTTTCACTTTGAGAAATAAAAAAAAAAATCAGCTGGCTCAAGGTCATGTGTATGAGGTGAGAGTCTAATCTGAACCATGCTGCAGTTCACCAGGAAGCACTTCATTGTCACAGCAGTGAATTACCTGTTGTGTGAGACTGTGTCAAACTAACTTATATCCATCTGCCTCCTTCTCCAATCATCTGGGTAAAGTGCAGTTGATCCTCCATCAATTTTAGGGTCATTTGATGGTCTCTGGCTACTAGTTTATGAAGTTTGCAAAAGTTTCTGGATTTTGAGCAGCGAGTGGGTGCCCACTGCTTATTGTGTTTAAGGTCCTTGCGTCCCTCTTTGAATCTTTTAAAACACTCAAAGATACATGTGCAAGATGCTCATTTCGACAGTTTCAGGATTTCATATGTTTCTTTGGCCATATTCCTTAGTTTCTAAACAAAATATGTTGTTTGCTTGTGCTTCTCCATGGCCAAGGAAAGCATTGTACCCTTGGGGCTGTGAGCTTTGAACTGACTAGAACTTTTTCCCTCATCCTTGGCAGTTGTAACCTGAACTGGCAGGAACCAGCTACATTTGGTTTATGCAGCAAACCATATTTGCATGATAGCATCAATCTTGGAACGTTATTTGTTAAGCATGTGACGGAAATGCTGTGACTTACACAGTACACAGGTATTCATAATTTATAACCTCATTCATAGACAAGCCTCTTTTAAATGATGAGAGAGAAAGTGAATTTTGTGTGTTAATATAACTTGTTCGAGTAATATTAGGTGTGATCATTAAGTGACGAGTTGTGTTTGCTTTGAGGGTATCTGTACTTGGTCTCTTGTACTGTAACATTTTGGGTACACATCTTTTTTGTGCATCAAGAAATGTTCTGATCTTCACTATAATTTCTGATCAGTTGTGTGAAAGGTGTAGTGCTGGAGATGACGTTTCTGAGCATCTGTGTGGAAGGGGTAGTGTTTGACATGATGTAGTTTCTCGTTGTGACATAGTGTGATGCAACCTGGTGCAGGACCCTGAATGTAAAATGTTTGGAGGGAGTCTCCTATTCACTGAGCCATATAATTATTTTCCCTTTGTGATGTAAACTAGTTTTCTGAATCATTTGTGAAACAAAACCAGTATATTTCTGGACATTGTAATTCAAACTGGTGATCGGTTTTGTATTCTTTTTTTTTGTCTCTTTACCTCTATGTGTACATCATAAGAGCATATCTGTGTAATATCTTTTTTTGTTCCATGATATCCTAAAATCTGCCCCTTAACTTCATAGAAATGTCTTTTTGTAGTGAGTGATCGGGTTGCCAGATATTGATGGCTTTGCAGTTGGAAGTCATGAGACTAGCACACAGCATAAACAAACAGCATTTGGATGTTTTTATGGTTAAGTTGAGTATTTTTTTCAGTTGGAAGATGTTGCAAGAGTTCGGCCTCTTGGCTTTCAGTCCTGCCAAGCTGTTTCTTATAGGAGTTGATTGGTCCACGTGTGAACTTCTGGTAAAACGGCAGTTGTGTGAGGAAACAAATCACTTCAGCATCCTTGTTAATATCTCCATGTGGGACTGTCTTTGGAAAATTTTGTACTAATATTTAATAGAGATGACCCAAGATTGAAGAGAAGGGATGAAGTTGGGGAAAATTTTCATGCAGTAGGGAAATGTTCACAGTCACATCCAGGAAGATAGAAAAAGTTACACAGCATGATGTTGATACAAGGCAAGAACTGAACAAGTCGGGGATTTGAGGTTCTCCTGATGGTGTCTATGAACATCACTGTCAGGTGGCTGGTTGTGCACCTACTGCACCCATTGTACATGGTGTCACATCTTGAAGGGCAGCTGTGTGTGTGTGTGTGTGTGGCACATGAATTCAGAGGCAAATTTGGTTCTCTGAATTGTAACAAGTGAAGTTACACTCTTCTGTGTGTACTTGTACCTCTTTCATATCAACTTCAAACCTTGCCAGTTCTGTATATATTTGCCATCTCTGTTGAATATGGGTATATGTAACAATCTATTCTTCCAATGGAATGGACACAATGAACTAGTAGTAGTAGTAGCAGTAGTGGTAATAGTAGTAGTAATAATAATAATAATAAGTAACTTCATTTATTAATATTGCCATTATATAATTTCTGTCGGTAGAAAGCCACAAAACACATGACAGGAGCTTATTTACATTGACTTGCTGATGATTGTAGAGGGCTTTAGGAAACAAATGGCAGGTCATTGTCAGTAAAATACTTTAATCATGATATGTGCAGGTTAATATCGCAAAACAATTGCTCTTCAATATAGTACGTACTGTAAAATGCTGTACATTGAGAATTTATTCCTTTGTATTTGTAATATGGGATTATATTAAGGGTTTAGTTTTTTCAGTAAATTGAATGTAAATATTATCCTCACAGTAGTGTTTTTGAAAGTAAGGAATCTGTGTAAAAGTCCTGGCTGAGTGTAATTGAAAGTATTGTTTTGTAATGCTGATGCATGTGTTGTTGCAGCCTGACACCATTACAACTGTAGGAATTACCAGAACAGGTATAGAATCTTGTTCCCATGACGGATCAAGATGAAGGCCAGGAGACTTACAAATGAAGCAGCATGGAAACTGCAGCAGGCTGTAAGATGTATTCAGCAAGATCTGTTGTCACCTGCCAAGATCAGAACAAATGGTTTTCTTCAGAAACACCACTGCTTGGTTTGAATTGCAGCCATGTTACTCACCGCAACACATATTGAAGGTCTGTGTACTATAAAACTACAATTACAATGCTTGTTCAGTTAGTAAGGTTCTCCAAATTATTTCCAGTTAAAGTACACAGTCAGCACAGCTTGATCTATTGGAAAAACAAATATCTTTCATTTTCACAATAGAAATACATAGTGTTCATTTTGCGTATGTTATGTAGGGTATGGTACCATATATTGTTGCACACTATTTGAAATTTCACTAAATTGTATTATTGCCATTAGCCTTATGGTATAAAATTTTGTGGCTGTTACATTTTTTCCTTCCAGATATTCTCATCATACATTAGGGTTAATCACTTTTCTTGTAGAATGTGAAGATTTTATGTTTTTATGTAAGAAATTTTTGTAAAAACATACTGTAAAAAAGGCTTCTTGTTTTAAACATTTTTCTGATTATTGGTACAGCTATCAGTAAAGAAACTATTTTCCTTATATTTTTTCTTTCTCTTGTGCTTTTAGTTTTATTTCCTATCCTGTTGTCCGAATGAAGTATTTTGGCATTGTTTTAGTTCTGCTGAATGTTGCATGTTCAGTTTTAGGTTGGCTTGGGTGCTTTCTTGTACTGTCCATACAAGAGGTAACAGTTCCTGTATGACATAAGGACAGTGTAACAGGAAAATAAAACAGGAAAAAAAGGAACAAAAGATATCTTGCATAAATCTGTATAAGGAATTAGAAACTAATTTTGTAAAATGGGTTTTTAAAATAGCTACATATGAGGTAATAACTCTTCATTTAATGAGAAATACAATTAACTGGCATGTAAGAGCACATCCAGAAACCATAAAAAAAAAAACAACCACAGAATTTTATAATGCAAGGCTATTAGCAGTAATACGTTATTTAATTCTGTACATTTATTAACATAGGTGTAAGGTATCACATTCTGAAAAGACAATTAAAATTATTATAATTGCATAAAATCCTCCTTGCTTACTGAATAGCCTCATTATTACCCACTGTGGGTCAAAATATGTAGCTTTATTGTGGAAATTAGAGTTTGTTTTTCCTGTAATCAAGCACTATCAGACTGTGTGCATTAACTGGAAGTATTTACTGTACACACAATAGTATGTCACGCATGAAGATAAGATTCACTAGTTTGTAACTTTTGTGAATCGAGCATTTGTGTTTCCATAGTGGGTAGCACTTGCAGTAGGAGTAACATTCGACAGGTGGTACGAGAGCCAGTTGAATGCTGTTAATGGGATAAGTTGATGCGAAGTGATGATGTAGGAAGTGTACACCTATGAAGATGTATGAAGTGTGATTTGGTTCTTGAGGGCAAACCTTGTTTTCTCCATTTAAATACACTGACAGTTGATAGAGGTGTGTGGTGATAGTGAATTGAGAGTGCAGCATGTTGGATTGCGCACTGTTCAGCTCAGCACATGATGGATGGGTGTGAACACAGCATGAGTGGAGTAACGGGTTTTGGGAAACTGAAGCACCATTTAATGTTTTCATTTGCACAGTAATATGCAAGTGGAAATGGCTGTTTGTGAACTGAGAATGCAAGACCCATATTTCTACTTTGACATAATTTTCACTCATGCCACATTGGAAAAATGCATCATTATGCACATGGAAAAATAGTGACACTTCAGAGAAATAAATGCTGTGTGATGACTTCTAATTCAGTTCTTATGATGTAGGGAACCTTATTTATTGAACACTGTAAAAAATACAGTGTCTTGCAATAATTGCAGAAGTACAGTGGAAACTCAGTAGATTGAGATGTCTGCCTTTATACATCTGAAGTTGCTATATCTAAATACTGGTTCTGTAACAGTATGGAGGGTCCATGCAGATACATATTACAGTAACTGTAGAGATACAGTCCTTGCACAGAATGAGTATAGTGATGAAACTGTATATAACAGTGAGGGAATAATTAACCTCTTATCAAAGTGTCTGTGATACAGAATCTTGTTGCCCTTGAAGGGGAATTTTACAAATTGCACACAGGTTCAGTATATATTGAAGTGTCTAGTTTCTGAAAGAACAGAGGGGAAAATGATGAACCACAGGAAAACAAAAAAATGTAATGCACATGTTCCACTTAAATCTATAAAAATTACTAATAACTATTTAATACCTTTGTGAATATTGCGTTTTATGTGGACATGCTGATTGTATGTGACATAACACCAGTGATTAAACCCTGTTTTGTGTTTACATGAAATTAAGTATAGTAGGTATTTACAAAACAGTGTAGAGCAGATGCAAATGTAAAAAATCAGCACTGCAAAAGCTACATTTGACTTACGAGTGTAAATTAATGTACCTCTATACTTTCCACATTCATTGTCCACTGAAGGTGAAATTCATTATAACGATCTGAGAATAATGCTAATGAACATTGGTGAGTTTCGTGAAGGCTGCAAAGTGAAGGCCATGTTTTCCTTGCAGGAATGTATGAAGTTTCATTTGTGCATCTATTGACATCTACTCAGTATCCCTCCATCACCCACACCATCCTCACCTCTATTCCTGACTTGGCCAAGGAGTGACATTTTTTAAGTGTGTTTGTACCTGCAGTGGGAATTGCCAGTATGGGAAGGTTACCACTGCTCTTTGTTTTAAAACATCATTGTCGCTTTCAGTATTTTTGCATGAAATGATTGTACCAGGAATATTTTTGGTTAGAATCAAGTATTCTGAGTGATGGCTGTAGATAGAAAATGTATAAAACTTGGCCAATTTTTGTTCACATCCTAAAATAAATTATGGCTTTAGTGCATCATTTTTTGTGAACTCTCAAATTCTTATTGTCATCACATGGAGTTCTATACAGTTTTCACATGACTCAGTAAAGAAGTACTGCAAGTACAAGTAGAAGTTAATTTACTCCCTCATGTAAACCGTGACTGTCACTGAGCCATTTTTCATGAAACTGACATGTGCTTAACAACTGCTTGTAAAGAACACCTACACTAAATTTAATGGAAAACAGAGAAATGGTTTAGTTTCTGATACTAGGTCATGGGCAGACATGGTCTGGTCTCCTCCTGTGGTGGTGGTTTGTTTGCTTCATAACTGTAATGTGGCAGTGGTTTCCCTCAGTTTATGTCCTGTATTTTGTCAGCACAATTACTGTAAATGGAAGTGTTGGTATGGCATGTACAAAGTTAATTGTAAATACCAGAGTTTATATCAATTTTTTCTGAAGTACAGAAACTCCTGTACATTCTGTATATAATTTGAGGCTGGGTGCTGAATGATTGTATGAATTTGAGGTTTGTTCACAACATTTTCAATTCTAATATTGTCAGTTTTATAACATTTGTGTGACCAAAATTAAGGATAAGGAACGCAATAATAGACAAAGCTTTAAAAATTTGCATCAGAAATCTGGATACTAACGAAGAGAGAGAGAAAGCAAATAAACATTTTTGAAAGGAAAGTGTTTAGAACAATTTTAGTCCCAGTATATGAGAATGAAAAAGGAAATTGTAGAATGTAACCAATAAAGAAATTTGTGCATTGGTTAAAAAACCCACTATAGTAGAGACAGCAGGGTTAAATAGATTGCATTGGTTTGGGTAGGTACAGAGAATGGAAGACAATAGAATTCCCAATAAAAAGGCATTTTATTTGAATTTGGAAATAAAGGTGGGAGGTAGACCAAGAAAGAGAGGGCAAGATGAAGTGAGGGAGGATGGAAGACTAGTTGGTGGAAAGGGGTGGAAGGAAAGGGTATGTAACAGAGAGGAATGGAAGAAGCTCCTGAGAAGGTCAAGGAATCATCACATTCTGCACATGCCAATGGAAAGAATGAATGAATGAATGTAAGTAAGATTTGAGGTTTCCACAGTGCTGTGTTCAGCACATGTGATATGACACTGTGTCACTGGGTTAGAGGTTTCCAGTGTTTTGAAAGGACATAGCCCTTCATATTCACAGATTAAGCAGTCCAATAATGTGGAGGAACTACATTTCTGCAAAATGTCAGGAACCAGTAACTCATTGACAGGAATGTTACAGCAGAATGAGCCTAATGTCTACTTTCTTTAAACCGCTTCTGCTGATAACATTTGCCAATATATTCGCTTAATTCAGTTTCAGATATATTTTTGACCCAAGGAAACTGATCTGCAAGTATAAGTTTTATTGTGTTTTCACAGTGACAACAAATGCAAATAAATTTGTAATGTAAGGGTGAGTAATTGTACCAACCAGCAGGTGATGTACAATGGAAATGTAAAGAAGAGACCAATTAAATGCAACAAAAATGATGATGTTTACTGTCCAAGCTTTCAGTCACTGCCTCTGCTCTGTCAGTAACTTTACTATGAATTGGTCGTTTTTAAATGAGGATGAATTTACAAACACATCCATGTTATGTTTATTGGTAAATAGATATGTAGTACAAATAACAATGTGAAACATAGTAGTATCAGAAAGTTCCCAGACTTGGGGCCTTGTATTTCTATATGTGATTTGGCAGAGATGCTGTAGTGTGTTTTGCCTGTAGCGTTTGTGCATATGCATGAGAGGTGGCTGCAAGTTGGAGTCTGTTAGTCGTGTGATAGGGTTGCTTGAGTGGTGTGTCCAAGCTGACCTGCGTAACGTCTGTGAGCTTAGAGCCAACATAATTTCCTGTTCATGCTAGGGAAGAGTGCTGTAGAAATGCTGCAGTCCTTTCAAACTGTTAATGGGGGATTATGCTTTTAAAAATCAGCTGTGTATGACTGCATCAGAAGTGGGTAAGAATTGCTGGAAGACAAGTCTGCAATGGGAGATCTCGGTGAGTGCTGAAACTATGTCAGAGATAAAGCAGCTGGTGTGTGCCAACCACTGTATAGCCTTGCTAAGGTTGGATGTGAAGTGGGTATCTTGTGTGGATCAACATGGGCAGCAATGGATGAGTGTGGTCTGTGCAAAGTTTGTTCTGCAGTTGCTTCCTGACAATCGAAGAGAATGCTGGAACAGTTGCAAGCAGACTGTTTGAAAAGTCAGTGCAGGATAGCAACTTCTAAGGCAATGTTGTTACAGGAAGTGAAAATTGGGTATTTGCTTGATCCTGCAACCAAACAGCAGTCATCCAAATGGTATGCCACATCATCCCCTTTGCCAAAGAAGTATCAGACTGCTAAGTTGAACTCGAAAGTCTTGCTGATGGCATTTTTCGGTAGTCTTCCACTGGGGAGACCTAGGCCTAGATGGGAGGATAATATTAAGATGGATCCTCAGGAAGTGGGATGTGGGGGGTATGCACTGGATCAAGCTGGCTCAGGATAGGGACAGGTGGCGGGCACTTGTGAATGTGGTACTGAACGTTTGGGTTCCATAAAATGCGGAGAATTTCTTGACTAGCTGCAAACCGGTTAGCTTTTGTGAAGGACTCTGCTGCATGGAGTAAGTAATTAAGTATGTTTTGGTGTTTGCTGCACCATCGATAGAGAGACCACTGCATTATTTGCTCAAGAACTATGTGCTATTTGCAACCTTGCAAAAAGGATATGGTCTTCCTGTGGATGGCGCAACAAACACCAAAACAATAAATATATGATGATAAATATATGTATTTAACATATTATGTGCATGGGCCGGATAGCTCAGTCAGTATAGTGACTGACTACGGGCTGGACGGTGACCAGACTGCAAGTTAAAAAATTAGTTCTAGAATAGCAATCAGTTCACATATGCAAAAACCATATAAACTGGCACAGCAATACAGAAAACAATTTTTTTTTTTTTTATTTTGATAGGAGCCATCCCATTGCGTTATTCAGTATTCAAGAAAGTGATTTACTCATTCTTAACACAAATTCAATATATAGTCAATAATACATAGTTTTGGCTACATGTTTCGGTTTTACCAAACCATCTTCAGGCCAACATTTACCATATGGAGGTACATTCAGTGTGTGCATACATTAGTGTTTACATAAAATTTTAATTTCTAGTTTAAAATCTATTAACAAAATGTATTTTTAAAACATGTACTCCTTTCAGTGCGAAGGTACTTTCATTGTAAAACTTATGTCAACGTATATACGTATCAAGTTGATCCAGAACTCATGTCAAATGGATGTTCAAATAAGGCTGTGTTACCCTCGGTGTATATATATGCATGTAGTTGGAGCCAAATTTTTGTTATATAATTGTGCGTATATTCTTAATTCTGAAATAATAGTTTTTATCACATTAATGCTCAAGTCATCCTACAGGAGGTCAAGTGCAGGATTGTGTACATGCACACAGTATAAACTTATTCCACATACATGACTTATCTGTTTGTATACATAGTTTTGATTCAGGCACAGATCTATTTATTAAGCATACATGTTAGCTGATGGTAAGGCAGACTGTTGTGTAAATCGCTGAACAAGACTGATGTATGTTTTTCTAGTTGATGGATTTTTTTTGTTTATTCCGCACTGGTATTTGATTTTTTATGCATAGTAGAGGCTTGCATCATGCATGTGTGTTTGAGTAACACTTGTGACACAGTCACAAGTATTACTCACGTGATCATCTACCCAAGGAGTAGTGAGGTTCTGTTCTCTTCAAATAAAGCACATCACTTTCTTGTACCTACTAGCAAGATCTTAAATATGTATTAAAGTTTAACCCTTTGTCCAATGTATTACTACTGTCTGTGTCCAGACAGAACAGGAACTTTACCCACACATAATATAAATTAAAATATACGAAACTCAATCTTACGTCCCTTTTGTCCCACAAAGAGCCAACAGATGAAATGCTATTACTGGTAGATTTTTTCTTAACTGGAGCAACTCCCTCATCCCCAACAGTTTGATCCCAGCGACCTCGCTTCTTTGGGGCAGATTTTTGTATATCACCATTACTCATAGCTTTCAAAGGTTGGTCCTTGGATTTCTCAACAAGTTGTTTCCACAGCTAACAACAAAACATACACCATGGAAGATTAGTATATAATCTGCTAACCTGTGACATATATATAAAATTATTTATAAAATCCTTACACCATCCATGAACAGAGTTGTTACTAATAGTATTCACACGATTTTGACAATTTAAAATCCATGTATTTTTTCAATCAATTTCTTTTTATTCCAACTAAATGCACATAATATGTTAAACACATATTTATAAGCAATTACCTCCTACATGTTTTGAGTGTTAGGCAGGTCCATTTACAGCAGCAGCCAGGGAATTGGCTAGATATAAATAAGATTTAGTGGGTGTGCAGGAGGTTATGTGGGACACAGAAGGCACAGCAAGAGCAGGGGATTATAATTTTTTCTATGGAAAAGGAAATGAGAATCATCAATTGGGAACAGGATTCTTTGCACACCACAGAAACTATCAGCAGTTAAGAGAGCAGAGTTTGTTAGCAATAGGGTGTCATATAGTTCTGAGAGGTCGCTGGTGTAATATTGTTTTTAATGTGCATGCAAAAAAGTAAGGAGAGAGAATATTTTCAAACTGACAATTGGTAATGAGATTACATCAGGATAGTAAAGATAATGGTGTTAGAACAGTAAATACTGCCACGTCAAAAAATTTGTTAAAAGCACGATGTTCCCACACCGAAACATTCACAAGTATGCCTGGACCTCTCCTGATGGGAAGACTCATAACCAGATTGATCACATATTGATAGATAGGAGATGGCATTCGAGTGTACTAGATGTACAAAGTTTCAGGGGAGCTGATTGTGATACTGATCACTATCTGGTGGTTGCAAAAGTTACAGAAAGATTAGCATAAGTAAACAAGCAGCAGAGTTTTGATGGGGAAAGATTTAATCTCGGGAAGCTAAATGAGCTGGAGGTAGGTAACAGTATCAGATAGAGATTACAAACAGGTTTGCAGCTTTGGAGAACTTAAGTGATGACGAGGACATAAACAGGGTTTGGGAGAACATTAAATAGAACATCAAAACTACAGCTAAAGACAGACTAGAGCTGCAAGAATTGAAGCAGCATAAACCATGGTTTGATGATGTTTGGGTTTTTTTAGATCAAAGGAAGCAGGCTGAAATGCAGTGGATATATGACCCAAGCCAAAGCAATGTAGATAATCTGAACAATGTAAGACGTGATGCTAGCAGACATTTCACAAACAAATAGAAGGCACATCTGAAAGCTAAAATTGAGGAACTTGAATCTAACAGTAAGATAAAAAATATTAGGGACTTGCATAGGGGCATCAGTGACTGACTGTAAAAAGGGTTACCAGCCTCGAAATAATATAGTGAAGGATGACAGAGGTGGTTTGGTTCCAGACTTCCACAGTATTTTGGCTAGGTGGAGGAACTATTTCTCCCACATACTGAATGTACATGGGGTTAATGATGTTAGGCAGACAGAAATATACACAGCAGAACCACTAGTACCTGAGCCAAGTGCCTCTGCCTTTGAGTTGGCTATTGGAAAGCTAAAAAGTCACAATTCACCAAATCTTGATCAAATACCAGCAAAACTGATTAAAGCAGGGGGTTAGACAATTTACTGTGAGATTCATAAATTCATAAACTTACTATTTCTATTTGGAATAAGGAGGAATTGCCTGAGGAGTGGAAAGAGTCATCATAGTACCTATCTATACGAAGGGTGATAAAACAGATTGTAGTAATTATAGGGGCATATCACTTTTGCGAACTACGTACAAAATTTTATCCAACATCCTGCTGTTAAGGTTAACTCCATATGCATAGGAAATTATTGGGGATCATCAATGTGGATTTCGATGCAGCAGGTCAACTGCTGATCATATATTTTACATTCATCAAATATTGGAGGAAAAAATGGGAATACAATGAAGCAGTGCATCAGCTCTTTACAGACTTAAAGAAAGCTTATGATTCAGTTAGGAGGGGAGGTCTTATATAAGATTATCATTCAGTTTGGTATCCCCATGAAACTGGTAAAGCTAATAAAAATGTGTGTGACTGAAACATATAGCAGAGTTCAGATAGGCAAGGATTTGTCTGACATGTTTCCTATTAGAAATGGTTTGAAACAAGGAGATGCCCTATCACCATTGCTTTTCAAATTTACTTTAGAGTATGCCATTAGGAGGGTTCAGGTAAACCAGGATGGTTTGAAATTAAATGGTACACACCAGCTTCTGGTTTGTGCTGATAATGTTAATATATTGGGAGGAAGCGTATGTACTGTAACGGAAAACGCAGCAGCTTTCATAGTGGCTAGTAAGGAGTAGAAGTAAATGCAGATAAAACTAAGTACGTGGTCATGTCTCGAAATCAGAATGCATGATGAAGTCATAGTATGAAAACTGAAAATAGTTCCTTTGAAAGTGTGGAAGAGTTCAAACATTTGGGAACAACTTTAACAAACCAAAATTCTATTCATGAAGAAATTAAGAGCGGACTGAAGTGAGGGAGTGCTTGCTATTATTCGGTGCAGAATCTTTTGTCTTCCAGTTGTTTTGCATGGGTGTGAAACTTGATCACTGACAGTGAAGGAGGCTGAGGGTGTTGACGAATGGGGAGTTGAGGAGAATATTTGGGTCTAACAGGGATGAAGTAACAGGGGAGTGGAGAAAACTACATAATGAGCAACTTAATGATTTGTACTGCTCACCCAATATTGTGTGAGTGATAAAATCAAGAATGAGATGGGTGGGGCATATGGTGTGTATGGGGGAGGGGAGCGGCGTGTACAGGGTTTTGGTGGAGAAACCTGAGGGAAAGAGACCACTGGGGAGACCGAGGTCCAGATGGGAGGATAATATTAAGATGGATACTCAGGAAGTGGGATGTGGGGGTATGGACTGGATCAAGCTGGCTAAGGATAGGGACAGGTGGCGGGCACTTGTGAATGTGGTCCTGAACGTTCGGGTTCCATAAAATGTGGAGAATTTCTTGACTAGCTGCAAACCGGTTAGCTTCTGATGAAGGACTCTGCTCCATGGAGTGATTAAGTAAGTATGTTTCGGTGTTTGTTGCACCATCGACAGAGAGACCACTGCATTATTTGCTCAAGAACTATGTGCTATTTGCAACTTTGCAAAAAGGAATAGTCTCCCTGTGGATGGTACAACAAACACCAAAATGATAAATATATGTATTTAACATGTGCGTGGGCCAGGTAGCTCGGTCAGTATTGCGACTGACTACGGACTGGATGGTCTGGGATCAAATCCTGGTGGGGATGAGATTTTCCACCCGTTCAGACTGGCCCTGAGGCCCACCCACTGTAAAATGGGTACCGGGTCTTTCCCAGGGATAGAGGCGGCCGGGGCATGTGGCTGACCCCCCCCCCCCCCCCCCCAACAGGGCTCCGCCC
>Ga0136643_10009957_pt1 | contig 14005 bp, 9 predicted proteins | sample TergutLab28metaG_FD_96883 | JGI IMG/M metagenome (GOLD analysis project Ga0136643, IMG submission 96883) | Labiotermes labralis P1 segment gut microbial communities from Petit-Saut dam, French Guiana - Lab288 P1 (version 3) (version 3) | ecosystem: Host-associated > Arthropoda: Insects >... | reverse complement strand
GACTAGCTGAGAAGCAGTTAGCTTCTCAAGAAGGACTCTGCTTAATGGAGTAAGTAAGTAAGTAAGTAAGTAAGAAACATGAGTATATATATATATATATATATAGCATACAATAAAGAAGAACTACTTGTAGTTGTATTTGTGTACATGTACACACACACACACACACACACACAAAATTAGTTCCTAACAGAATTCATAAAGCCAAACTTAACACTGCACATTCTCTGTGCAATTTATATATATATATCCTTTCAGAGCTTTATCTCTTTACATTCTAGTCACAGGGACTAATAAGCAATCTTACTCTAACCTAAATTATTAATCTTACACTAAACCTAACAGTTCACCCATTAGAGTCTATCTGTTTCTGCTACAATAATGTGTACACGTTTTGTTGTGTACTGGCACTAGCACTGTCTTTGCTCTTACACTGCTAGTTACTCTGGCACTGTCTCTGCTTGCACATTAAGACTTACACTAGCACTGGCTCTGCTCTTACACTAACACTTGTGCTAGCACTGTCTCTGCTTTTGCACTATCACTTAAACTAGCTCAAAAGGTTTTCTCCTCTGGAGTCTGAGGACTATATCCATGTTATCCAGGAGGTGTATGGCCTCTACCTTCTCATGATGGTGGAGTTTTGTACAATTGATACACATAAATAATTGTATTACCAAAAAACTGTACTTGTCCACAAATGAGAATCATTCCCACCTGTTTTGGCTGTTATTTACAGTGACCTTCAGCAAGAACCAATATACACTAAAAGACACAAACAGCATTATCACAGAGCTTTGTCAAACTGTAAATGGTAAAATACAATGCCAGTACACCATTACAACACTAACGTATGGTGTTGGCAATATATGTTAAGTTGTATTAAAATTGTACAGGATAGTTGTTAAAATCCTGTGCATCTTAACTTCTTGAATAATAAACTGTCTTAAAGTCTAGTCGAGTGGTCTGCCATGTATGTCATTGAACAGTTATTTTGTACTATGACCAACAAATGCACAATTAATTGACAAATTATCACACTCCTACATGTTTCAACAGCACTGCGTCATCCTCAGGGAGTTCGTAGTCAGTACCTTGCAAAGTTACACAAGTATGTCTAAATGCAGTAGTTGGTAATTTAGTTTAAAACTCAAAATTATTTCACATAAGTTTTATGCTGTTGAAATCTCAATGTACAGTACATACCAGGCCAGCAAGACAACAGCATCAACATACAGATTGTATATACAACTGCCACCAAGAGGGACTTCATTATAACAACAAAATGATTTTAGCCCATTCCAAGATAAACAGGACAATTTTAATATGTTCAAGATTTTAAACACTGAGGTCTCATCAGCACAAAACCTATGTGAAATAATTTGGAATTATAAATTATATTACCAAATATTGCATTTGACATACTTGTGTAACTTGGCAAGGTACTAATGATGAACTCCCTGAGGATGACACAATAGTGTCAAAACATGTAGGAGGAGTGTGATAATTTGTCCATTAATTGTGCATTGGTTGGTCACTGTACAAAATAATAAAAGATGCATGGTACAGGTATTACAATAATCATCAAACAGTGTTCACAATTATCCACCACTCTACACTGACTTAACTTGGCTTACCACTTGACTAAACTTGAAGATAATTTTAAAATCCTTATGTAAGGATGTACAGGATTTTAGCAACAATCCTGCACAACTTCAACACAGCCATAACATATTTTACCAACACTATACATTAGTGTTGTAATGGTATAATGGCACTGTACCATTTACAATTTGACAAAGCTCTGTGTTAATGATGTATATGTCTTTTAGTAGACACTGGTACTCACAGGAGATATCTGTAAATAATAGGTGAAACATGTAGGAGTGGTTCTCTTTTCATGGACAAGTGCAATTTGTTGGTAATAAACTTCTTATAAAGCCAGCTTTCCTACTGTATAGGTTTTAGATCTACACATTTATCACCAACATCATCATCATCATCATCATTAGAATGCAATATCTTCTACAGGAAGTAATATCAAAGCTGTGCATTGTTGCCATGTTTGCAGTACAATAATATATAATGTATACGTATGTCTACAGCCTATCACCCAATGTCACATCCAGTGGATGTGGATGCCATGAGCTCTGAGTAACAGGAGAAAGAGGAAAAGCTAACCACTCTCCTTCATCTAGTGCTGAAGTTAAGTATGTGTGGAACTATAAATACACATATTCACTGCACAGTATTCTGGCTTAGGAACGCGTTTATGCTTTTACTTTGTGGCGTAATAAAACTAAGGATTTTTTTAAACTCTTCTCCCAGGATGCAACAAAAGCAGACGTACAATTAGAAGTAAAATCTGATTAATACCTTAAATTAAAAAAACCTTTATATCACATTTCATACCTTGGACATTTTTTCGCTTCTAGCTTCCCAAATTGTTTTCTGAGAAGCTCTTAACATCGTAGTCCTCAACGAATTCTTCACTGGTACAACACCGTATTGAAACAGCCGCCATTTCACATACATACTTTTCTGCATCACGAGGTGGCAGTATCGTCTGAGGAGCGTTAACATCACAGCAATGTGTTTCGATCTAGTGCATTTGGTTTGACGTGCAGGGCGAATTACTCTACACTCGCAGCGAAGAGGTATTAATCCGTGACGAAGAGTATCGTCCCTCTCTCTCTCTCTGTGTAGTAATCCATGCCTGTTTGTACCGAGCCTTGTTACCTTCATATCCTGCACGTAATCGTCTTTTCTCCCAAACCCATTTCACTGATGTAGCAGCTGGTATACACCCCGCAACAAATAACGTATTGCATGCTGCACTTCTCCACTGGTATCAACCTGTTCTTCAAGTATTTGAATTGTGCCAATCTCGACGTTGTTACGACAGTTATTGTTGATGGCTCCGCGCTGTGGAGCTACTTAATGTGATACAACAGGATGTCCCTCGCCAGCAAATTATCCGCACTAAAAGTTACTGCGCGGTAGGCACAGATTTAACCTTCAAAGCGGATAACTTGCTGCTAGGGCGCATTTGTTGAGAAGTGATGCGGCGCCCTACGTAATTGAGATGGAAAGGCGTTCCAGTCCGCATGTGCAAAACAGACCAAAGCAGATTAAAGTGTGACAGCAATGACACTATCAGTACCTGACAACTTTGTACGTCTGGAATGGAAAGAAGCACGGAAAACACACACGCACTGAAAAAAACACAGCGCCAACGCTAGCACTACCTGAGACTGAGAAACCTAACCTTCGTCTGTCTCGAACGGCGGTAAACACATAACAAACGCCCTTCCTTGAGCACACGGTATAATAACACGGCGCTGAATCCAGCACGACCTGACACACCTATGTCCGTCTGAAACTGAGGTAAGCACGCAACTCAACCGATTCCTTCAGCACAGACGTCTACTCACACAGCAAGTATACAGCATTAATACCATTACTATCTCACACAACAAATTTTTGTCCGTCTGCAACGGAAATTATTACACAACACATCCATCACCGCGCGCGCTAACACATACAGCCATGGATTACAGCTATAACACTACAGATTGAATCCCCCCCCAAACGTCAAAAACTCTAAAGCATGGAAGATGACGAACGCCAGCCATGGATTACAGCTATAACACTACAGATTGAATCCCCCCCCAAACGTCAAAAACTCTAAAGCATGGAAGATGACGAACGCCCCCAGCGCCACAAACAACAGAGAATGAAAACTGCTACCACCGTATTGTACCATATTCTTAAGTAGTACTTCCCGTGTCACTTCGAGTTTCGTTCCTAACGTTTCAAACGAATAGTAGTACCTTCACCTTCATCGGTTTAGGAATGAGAATTCTCACCCACTGACACAGTGTCACATCCTAAAGTTCTCTACAGGATTCACATGAGTACATTATGCCATATACCTCACGGAAGTCACTACTGTAAGAGTTTATTTTCCAGTTAAAGCAACATACAACATACAAAAATTTTCCATAACATTTAAATATGCCTACAGTGTTCAAGTCTTATAAACCACACAGCATCCCTTTTCATACACCATGCTATGAAGCCAAATATCTCGTATCGGCAACGCTGACAATCACCATAACTGCTAACATGCAGAGGACAGATAGGTTTGATGTGCACTTCTTTCCACTCTTCTTGCAGCATTACCTATACACATCTACAAGAATCTGGATTCACATTACACACCTTTATTGTCACAAATGCGTGTGCATAAAACTGTGCTACCCGTTACTGACGGCCTACACTGCCTAATTGATGTTGCCTTCAACTTTCCAGAGACTCTTAAGATTTATGAATATTCTCTAGACAAATACCTTACGGAGTGGTATATTTAACAAAGATTTTTTTATTCACATTTAATCACAATAGTCCATCTTCCACAATTTTTATTTATGTTGAAAAGTCATTTGATATTCTGCTACTTTTTGTACATCATACTACTTTGTAACAAACCTAAATGATTCAAATATACATAGCAGTTCATAGCAAAACAATAATACAGTTCTTGTGGAAAATACAGCACTTCTCCATTGCATTTTTTCTCCCCAAATCAGCATTTTGAGCCAAAATCCACATCTTATTTTACACACCCTACCCCTTAAATGTTTGGCAGTAAAGCAGTGTCATCTCTCATACTTAACACTGCAATACCAGTCTTCAGTGCACGTTACAGTCATAAACACACTCAAAGATCCTACAAATTTAAAATGTTTCTCTCCCAAGTAGGAGCAGGGATTTAAATGCCAGTGTCAGTTACGGGTTAATTTTGTAAGCTATGACAATGAACGGTCACCTTTGAGAACAGAAGGCAGATACTTCAACGAATACAATCATTGATAGGAACACTGAAAAAATGAAGGAGGCATATTCCTCCAAGATTTTGGTACGTCTACACCAAACTACAAAGTTTCAGATATTAAAAGATGATATTCTTCATAAATGAAGAAATCTTCACACAAAATCAATGTACTCAAGCTGTTAATTAGAACACCAGTACCCGAGAAATTGACCAAACTTAATACTCATATACCATGTGTAAAGTTACCAAAGCATGGCAGGCAGTTCAAACATACTGCTCACCTCAACAGCTTGCCCTGCTGCCACAAACAGTTTCCCACATAATAATGGCAACACATTTACTGATCACAAAAGCTGCAATTAGCTCAACACTACCTGTATAGCCAATATAGCCCAGTATTACATTCCAGTTATTGTTAATGAAGAAGTGTACCAGGTATGGGGGAAAACAGAAATGCATACAGGGTTTTGGTGGGGAAACCTGAAAGGAGACCACTTGGAAGACCTAGGCATAGATGCAAGGGTAACAATAAAACAGTTTTACAGAAATGGGATTGAAGGGCACAAACTGGATTATCTGCCTCAAAGTAGGGAAGAGTAGCAGGCTGTTGTAAACACAGTAATGAGCCTTTAGTTTCCATTACATGTAGAAACTTCACTGGCTGAGCAACTGTCAGTCTCTCCATGACTCTGCTATGGGTGGGTGGGTGGGTGGACAGGTACCCTCTGAGTGTATTATGCATGTTGTGAGACCCATATATAGCCTGTATGCCCCTTACTCAGCCTGAAGATGGTGACTGCAATGCACACTGAAGACATAATGTAACAACCTGAACTGGAAGCAAATGAACTCTCAAAGCACATGTCACAGATCAAACCAGCGAGTCCTCAAGTGATGACATTTTCATACACGTTAATAAAGGGTCTGTGTGAGATCTGAGATTCTCAAGTTGGTGCTCATTAGGATTCAAGTCTTCTGGGACAATGGTGTGTGGTTCCTGGCATATCAAGGATTGTAGCAACTCTGAAATGTCAGAAACCATTCACCCAATGACATCATCACATCTCCAAAACCAGAATATAAGCCAAAGGATTTGTTGTTTCGGAGTTGATGGCCACAGCCATTCTGGACGTGGGAGCAACTAGAAAAATTCCCTGGAGTTGCAAAATATATCTGCCGCTGGTCAATGTACCGTTTCCTATCACGATTAGCATGAACCTGACTGAATGACAGTTCAACTGCTTCATTTATCATTGACTTATCTGTCTTCAGTAATAAACTGAACAGTCTGGAATTCCAATCAATGCTTTCACCCTTTATCTTCAATTTCCTGCTATATTAGGTACAGATGAAAGAAAAATCTTAGTAAAATAATGTGTACAAACAGAAATAATACTTTAACAAAAAGAACATTATTTATACACATGATGACTCAAGTGCATACTCACACAGTCGGTTAGCTTTCCAGATAATACACAATTAGCTTATGGGTTTTATAATTTTACAGTCTATTACGAACAACCCACAACCAAGCCTGTATCATCAAAAACCATACTCTTTGAGAATGTCCTTATTTTTTGGGCTATATCTCTACACAACAGAGAATCTTCTCCACCAAAACACAGTCAACAAAATATCCAAAACACTGATGACCTTAAACTAGAATACAGCAAATTGCCTCAGGTTCTCAGTGTATTATATCTATTTAAAATAAAATGAACAATTTAGAAACATATGAATGTGATGTTTTAAGAATTCAAATGTACTGTTTAAAAACTACAGGGAGGACAAAATGGGAGAGTTGTCATTCTGAAGTTCGTGCATGTTGCAATATGCTTCTTACAGAGATGAAATACAGTGGAAACCACATTCAAAATCCTCCAGTTTAAAAGAATCTCTTAATAAGGCTGAATTCCATGTCAGTAATCTCCACATTTACTATGACAACAAGCATCTTTTCAAGACACAGATCTTCTAGGATGTTATGCTTCCAATGGATTAGCACTCCCGCATGTTTAAAAGGAACATCGGGAAATGCTAACCCAGTAACAAAGAGTCATACACCAGACAAATCTTCAACAATGCAACTGTGGAAACTACAAATCTTACCACACAGTTGACTGTACATGAAACCGGAGCTGGGCAAGAGAAAGAATGTACACAATTTCTACCACCACCCCCATCTACCTAGCAGCTACATGCTTTCCACCACTCACGCCACTACCACTTGTATTCTGCACACGTCTGTTATGAATTCCCACTGAGAAAATATGAACACTCATTAATTATAATATTTACTATAAAATGTACAATATTTATCAAGCTGGCAACAACAATTACAGTGAATAATGAGGGGAACACTGCTTTTCTCCAGATGCGGCAAGGCACACCTGTGCTGCCGACAGGCAGTAGTGCAAGGTAGATTATGGTGGAAGAGCAGGTGGGAGGCCTGTCAATCCCACCACCCATGTTCCTTCTTTCCTTGACCAAAATCGTTTGCACCAAGCAAACAGATATTTCTGTAGCGAAAAATTTGTTTCATGATTCTATAAGATTTTTAATCTCCTTTCACAAGAGATGCTAAACCAGTAAAATACACATTCAATCAACCTTTAATGTGTACTGTTACATGCACAAATAAACTTCAAAGGCATGACAACATTTGACTACGAAAGTGTTCCAATTAAACAGTAAGACAACGCTCTATGTTTCGTACCTACTAAGAAGCAGTAGTAGTAACACCCTCAGTATCTAAATTTAGCTTTATTATACAGAACATTCAGTGCCATATATTTTTGTATATACCAAATGGATCTCCCACAACTTCCCCCACTTTGATAGAACTGTAGTATGAAGTGCTACACATTGACAATTTGTTGCCGGAAGTGAGAAACATGAAAGTGTGAATGCCAAACTAATCCCGGCTTGCTCCAATGATGGTAAGTATAAATAGGAAAATGTTCACAATGTCCAGGTAAAGGTTTAGAGCAGCAAAAATATACTCTTCAGGTGAGATGGAGTACTTATGTTTGCCACCCATCATGAGTTGTGTGTCGTACACAAGATACAGAGAGAACAACAGAGCACCCAATGAAGCGTAGACCAGTGTCACTACCCTGCCAGGAATGAATATTGTAACAATACCAAAGATTACCAGAATAATGAGAGCAACAAACAGGCCACCGCCCAATACCGTGAAGTCCCATTTAGTCTGGAATGCAAACATGGTCAAGCCGAAACAAACGGCTGCACAGAGACCGACTGCCATTAGGACCTGCAACAATATCACACATTACATTATGCTCCAAGACAAAAAGAAAAAACTGCGAGATTCAAAGAAAGATAAGTGTTACAATAATGTAAACAACCAACTAGATGCAACAATAACAATTTATTAATAATTTCAATCAGCTCAACATGTTTCGAGCGATAATTTTGCCCATCCTCAGGAGTACTAGGCTATGTTTACAGCTTGTGGTATAAAGCACTGATGATGCTGCTTGCTGGTTGCATCTAGTTGGTTGTTTACATTATTGTATCAACGATGCACGGTCACACAAACATCAAGAAAAAGATTAGCGTTACTTGCAGTTTTGTGGTCAAGATAATAAGACTTCAAACTGTGTATTCAACATTAGATTAAGTAAAAATGTCACATGGTTCCACAGTACACACATATATGTGCAATTTCATTTATGCTCATAAAAATAGTATAGGGCCAATCTTCATGAAACCCACACCTGCCCAACAGCATTATGTACAGATCTCGTAACAAATTTCACCCAAAACAGATAACAGATATAGAAAATACACACAGAAACCATGCCCTCAAAACATTCAATGTTCATAAAACTCAACAGTTACTCACTCCATATTTTGGACATACCCAGCACCGAATTCTGATCCAAGTCCGACAAAACATGTTGAAAAGACGGCAACCAGCTCTCAGGTAACGTACGGCTTTCAGTGCAGATTTTCACAAACCAAACTGCTCAACGGCATTACGTGGAGTGCTTCTACACTTCATTCCACCCAAAATTGGACAATACATATCAATAGCATGGGTATCCCTTAATTAACCTTTTGGCGCCGGAATTATTTTTTTAATTTTAGCGCACCCTGTATATAAAATGTGAATAATACAGGAACCAAATGCGTTAGAATTATGAAACAAACTGCATTTTGAAGAGAAAGAAATGGAGAGTATGTACCATGTTTAAAATATTCAGTATCTATATTTGTTGAATAAATATATAAAATGCAACTTTAGAGGTTAGCGGAGCGGTACGACCACTATAGTTGACTTTAGGCGTCAAAAGGTTGAAGTAAAACTGTTACTGAGTCGATTGTAACAGAATTGAAGTTTGCTCAACACCTTTTGTCTCTCCCGTACCAAATTTCTTGAAAATCTGACACACAGTTTCGTTACTGCTACTAAGACACAGATGGCTGGGCAGATATGGTCTCCACATAAGTAACTTTTTATTTATTTAATAAAGATCACTCATATGTCTGTTATTTCATTTCCCACCAAATGAAAGTAAATGTAACAGGCAAAACTTGTATTTACATACCGCATCAGTGCTATATGTAGAGGCTGCAATACCAAGCATGAACGACTGAGCCAATGTAAAGATAAACAAGAAGATGAAGTTCATGGGTGCCTTGCGTCGCACCTCACCACAGCAGGCCATGGTGATCAGACACACAAACATTACAGCAAAAGCTGCCCACCATATCCCCGTGTGCTGTTGTATATACCGTTTGGTAGGATCATGGTACGTAAACCACGCAATGAATGATAGTGTAATTAACAGCTGCACAACCAGGATCCCATAAACCTTCCTGGAATGACAAGAATCACTCTCAGCATCAATACAGAAATGGCACTACAAATCACAGATGATCTTATCCCTTTATGAGCAGACCTTAAAGTTTCAAGCCAAGGATAATCAGCTATTAAATTCCCGGTAAGCTGTAATCTTGTGCAACTAAATCCTACTGACACTGTATTTCTATCAGTACCACAGACTCCCAATTCAATCACGTGTGATATCCCATTACCTTATAAACCCACGACGGATGCTCTTGTCACTGAAGCTGAAGTTATCCACTCCATCAGTGAGGGGATCATCAGGAGCATATGAAGTTCCATACATGGCTTGTTGGTTTGTGGTGCCGTACGGTTGTCCGGTGCCCTGTGGAACCTGTCCGTATGGAGGAGCGCTTGCTGGCGGTATTACAAAGCCCGGAGCAGCAGCTGTGTATGGAGGAGGATAACTCTGGTTTTGGCCTGCAGGGTAACCTGGTTGTGTAGGGTATGCTTGTTGTGCAGGGTAAGGTGGCTGAGCCCCGTAGTAACCTTGCTGATCTGAAAGCACAACATAGCCTTTATGGTCTTCACAGTTCTCTTTTTTCATTCACTCTTAGTTACTATGTTCCACCAGTAACAATGAATGTCAAACACTCACATTTCATTTTTGTCAACTCCGAGTTTCCAAAATGTTAATTCAAAAGACCACAAATGAGACTATTTACAGACGCTGAGGTGTGTGATGGTAATATTAAACTGGACCATAATAATGTGGTGTCATACTGGTTACATATTTCAAAACAAACAGGAAATATCATGACCCCATCAGCAAATATCAGCATCCCCAGGAGGACTGTACAATGGAGCTTAGTTAAGGAGACACTATTGTAAAGAGATAAATCTTAATTGTAATGTTGTGGTCCACTGCCCCTGTACATTCTAACTGGGCATGTAGGAAAATTCAAGGCAGAAGAGACAATGCCTGAGTTGGCAACAGAAATTTGTTCAAGACATAAAAGTGTGATCTCTCAGCCATTCTACTAATGTAATGAACAAGTTTTACTTCGCCAAACAGATGCAGATGGCAATTCACCACAGTAACACACAGAAGCCAAGCAGGCAATTCCACAGAAATTTAAAACAAGATGTGGTCCTAAAAGCAACAAATCTTGTATTGTGACACCACATACTTTAGTAGACACACACTGGTGTTATGGATTAAAGTACAGCCACCATTTTCAGGATAATGGAAGCAGCAGGATCCTCCAGAACACCAGAATGCAGTTGCTGAGCTACAAAGTGTCACAACCCAGAAGACTGGAATGTAACTCTTGCAATATTGGTAAGGTAAAGGCACAGTGCGAGAGTATAGTTACACCTCTACTCTGCACTAACTGCAGCATTAAATGGGGGGTGGGTGGTCAACACCATGCCCTCTTCATTGCCCCAGAAGATCCCCAGTACCCACTGAAGGAGACCAGGAGAGGCCCAGGTACAGTCTTGACAAGTTCTGGAGAACAGAAAATCCCTTCTCCCCACCAGGGATTGAACCCTGGACTCTCCAGTCCATAACAAGTTGCTGTACCAACTTTGCTACCTCACTCCCACTGAAATGCAGGTACTTCCACCACACTTTCATTTACAAGGTGATTTAGCCTTTGTAAACTGAAATAAAAGGGCAGTGTTGTCCCTCCGAACGCCACAATGACATACCAAAGCACAAAGATAAATTTAATGTACATACAAAGTACACAGAAATACTACCTGTTTATTGTAGGAATCAAATGTAACACATGTGTAGCGAAAAGTATTCTTAGTACTCAACCTGGTAGGAAGTAACCGACCATTAGACTCAATTTGTTCTATACTGACATGGCACTGTAACAAACTTACCTAACGGAAGCACACACATTGAGGGTGATGGAGGATGGAGCTGAAGAAATTCGTGCTTAAGAGGGAGCAAGTTACAGGAGAATCAGGATACAAAGAGAAACTTCATAATTTGTACAACTCATGGTGACCTAATCAAGGAGGATGGGGTGGTCGGTGACAACATTTGGTACACAAAGGGGGGAAGGGATGTGCATAGAAGCTTTTGGTGGGGAAATCTGAAGAAAAGAGGCCACTTGGAAAGCCTACACATAAAAAGGAGGATAATATCAAAGCATATTTTGAAGAAACTGCATCGGGGAAGGGGATGAAAACTTGGCTGATCTGGCTCAGCCCAGGGACAAGTGGAAACTTTCAGTATGGTAATGAGATTTGGTTTCTATAAAATGTATGGAATTGGAATGGATCAGAACTATCAGCTTCTCGTGAAGACGTCTGCTCCGCAGATTTAGTCATTCGGCTACTTAACAAACCTAACACACAACAATGATCATTTCTGTTCACAGATCTAAATTTATAAACTGACTCACATAAGTTGACAACCCCAGCTTGTACCACATACAGCAGAACTGTGCCAGTCCTAACAAAAATTAATATGATATGCCAGTGGCATGACACAATCTTTCAGGATACTGTTACGGCCTTTGTCCACAGTCCTAGCAACAACACAAAAAAAAAATCAATATGTCAGAAACAATTTCAATTTGCATCTTCAGGGTGACAGAATGTGCAAAAATTCCCACTCTGACTGGCCCCTAGTCACAGTTAGTCTAACACCTCAGGGATCCTCAAACAGATTCTTAAACACAAAATGAAATACGTAGTTAAGTCCAACAAACCAGGATTAACATTTACATCTCACAATTTCATTGCTTTCAAAAGAACAAACAAAGAAATTGAAGTAATGTCTGGACCAAATGCAAAAAGTCTGTGGAATGCCTGAGGCAAAACAGCAAGTCACCCGACTGACATATGAACCTGGGACTTCCCAAACACATAGTGTCAACCTCTCTAAGATGTTCTGGTGCCCTGCTAATGTTTAGCTTGTTCTTGAGTTCGATAAAGATGTAACACACACAAAAGAAATCACTATTTCATACACAAATTTTAAATTACACCGAGGAGAGAGAGACAAGACGCGTGGATTTCATCGCTCCACATCTCTGTAAGGTTTTATGCTCCCATCCTGCCCCCCATCACAATTGCCTACACTTGCCAACAGTCTGTTCACATAAATGTTTATACTAATAGCCTCCACTAGTGGCAAGGACCTACAAATGGTTGACACAAGCCTGAAGGGCTGGACATGAAGTACAAAAGAAGGCAGAAAGAGGGATGTCTCAAGCAATGCCAGCCCAAACTCCAAGAGACTTCTCTCCATGGCCTCTGTAGTTGGTACAAAATTATCTAATCCACTTGCCCACAATTCTTTCATGTTTATACAAACTTATGCAAAATATCTGTAGTAATATGAAACCTGAAACACGGAACAAAGAATGGCAGATGGCCTACTTTAACCTTCAACTCGAAAATCAGTGTCTTGGGATGCATGGGCATCTAAATCAAAGCACACAGCAAGGAATGTAATATGAACCTTCAGTCTGCTAGAAGCATTTAGAAGATAGTGTTCCCAACCTAAGCAATGAGAAGACAGTGTTCCCAACCTATCATCTGTGGACCATTTGTGACACACCAATTGCTGTCAGTGCACCAGGAGCTTATGTAGTATGTACTATTATCATAACTTTTGCTTATAACAAAGTATTTCATATTTCTCAACATATCTTATGTATAAATGGTGAAATTCTGAACATAAAACTTAAAAAGTAAAATAACACCTATAACCATTGTTAAACTGACAATGTTAACTGATATAACACCACTGGACTTATTACTGTTCGTAAACTTGCAGTAGTAACTAACGTTAACACCACCTCTATACATTAGCGGATTGTATTGCACCTTCATTAGTTTGTTCACGGCGTTATTTCTGAAACATTTCTTTCTCTCTGTACTCGGCCATCATCAGGGAAATCATTCATACACACCCCTGGGAATTACTGCTAGTCTTACATCTGTATCAAACACACATTAAAATCTCCACATTCGTACCGTGCATCTTGATATTATCAGTTTTATTTATTCACCAAGTGATGCACTAGTGAGTTGTCTTAAAAAACAGTATTAAAATTTACAGTGAAACAGCTCTGACATGTTTCGGTGTTACAGTTACACCATCATCAGGAAGCGCATTAACCTTTTGACGCCTAATGTCAACTATAGTGGTCGTACCGCACCGCTAACCTCTAAAGTTGCATTTTATATATTTATTCAACAAATAAAGGTACTGAATATTTTAAACACGGTATATACTCTCCGTTTTTTTCTCTTCAAAATGCAGTTTGTTTCATAATTCTAACATATTTGGTTCCTGTATTATTCACATTTTATATACAGAATGTGCT
>Ga0136643_10009956_pt1:7500-14005 | contig 14005 bp, 9 predicted proteins | sample TergutLab28metaG_FD_96883 | JGI IMG/M metagenome (GOLD analysis project Ga0136643, IMG submission 96883) | Labiotermes labralis P1 segment gut microbial communities from Petit-Saut dam, French Guiana - Lab288 P1 (version 3) (version 3) | ecosystem: Host-associated > Arthropoda... | reverse complement strand
TTAGCTCCTCGTTATGCAGTCTCCTCCATTCCCCCGTTACCTCGTCCCTCCTAGGTCCAAATATTCTCCTCAACACCATGTTCTCAAACACCCTCAGCCTCCTTTCCTCCCGCAATGTCAGTGACCAAGCTTCATACCCATACAAAAAACAGACAAAATTGTAGTTCTATATACCTTAATATTTAAATTTTTATAGCAACTTAGAAGACAAAAGTTTCTGCACCGAATGATAGCAAGCCGTTCCTAACCTCAATCTGCCCTTAATTTCTTCCGGAATAGAATTTTGATGTGTTAAAGTTGTTCCCAAATATTTAAAATCTTCCACCCTCTCGAAGGTGATTTCGTCCTGCATTCTGATCTCGAGACATAACCATGTACTTAGTTTTATCCGCACTTACTTCCAGTCTAATCTCCCTAGTAGCAGCTACTAAAGCTTCTGCGTTTTCCTTTAGCGTATGTATACTTCCTCCCAGTATATTAACATCATCGGCATAAACCAGAATCTGATGCGTACCATTTAGTTTGAAGCCATCCTGGTTTACCTGAACCCTCCTAATGGCGTACTCTAAAGCAAAGTTGAAAAGCAGTGGCGTTAGAGCGTCTCCTTGTTTCAAAACATTCCTAATAGGGAACCTGTCAAACAAATTCTCACCTACCCGGAGTCTGCTGTATGTTTCAGTCACTCATCTTTATTAACCTTACAAGTTTCCTAGGGATACCAGACTCAATGAGAATCTTATATAAGACCTCTCTCCATCTGAATCATAAGCTTTCTTGAAGTCTATAAAGAGCTGACGAACTTCTTCATTGTATTCCCGTTTTTTCTTAAGCATTACAGTTAATATATATATATATGTAACATACTGTATCACTGGCAAAACTGGGAAAAGAGTTAAAACTAGTTTTGAGTCTTGATTTCGGCCGCTATGCACTTAGTTGAAATTCTCCGTACTCTTGGTGAGCTGAGTTACATATTACAGCAGGGTGTCAGTCAATAAACATGGCACGAGTGAATAGTATTTACAAAGAGCTCTCATGGTGTTTACAGGGAAAATTCAGTAACGTCATATTATCTCATCTTTGCCACTTCTTTTTTTGTCAGAGATTGCGTTCACTGTTGAAGCTGTAAAACCAAATTGTTCCTCTTCACTTGTCTTGTGTTCGGAATCCACATAAAAATTGTCGTTGTGGTGTTATTATATAGGTATTTATGATGATAATTTGGGAAGGTTGCCTTCCTTCTGAAAGACGGCCCATATGCTCACGCAAAGCCTCAGGTATGTAAAAGAATCTTGGAAAAAAAACTTACGGGCAAAAGTGAATTACGTCACACACAGTCACCAGCCGTCCCAAGCTTTAGCGCTAGGCGAATTAGATAAATGGCTCAAAGCTTAGGTGAGACGTTTCGTATTTACATTAAGCAATTTTAATAAAATTCTTGTGCTAATTTGACATTATTTCTATTATTATTTTAGATTTTACAACATTCAGTAATAATAATAATAATAATAATAATAAAAGTAATAGTTCAGTGTATTTAGACTTTGAAATCTTCGTTCTTCTGGGATGTTTTGCGGCGTAGATTGGCAATTATTTACCGAAGTTTAGTGCAACCTGTCGGGTCCACCGTCAGTGACCATTTACCACTCTGCTCCGCGTAACATCCCAGAAGAACGAAGATTTAATTTACACCGCGGCCGAAGCCTGAAATCACGTAAATTCTGTTCTTGTTTATCGATGTTTAGGCCGAACAGCAGGAAGAGATAATTCCGGCAAGAATAAACAAGTACAGTATGTTTAAAAAACAAACAAAACAGGAAAACACGACAATGTTGAACAACTAATATTGTTTTGAATGAAGTCATCCCGTTGTGTTATCTGAATATTTACTTTATTGCAATATGTTTCCGTCAACACAACTAACATTTAAAGTACAACATTAATGCGACATGTTTCGACTTGTGACAGTCATCATCAGGTTGATCTAAGAACCGTTTAACTTTTTGCATGTTTTTATTTTGTGCATTTGGGATCCCATGTGCCTTACACCGCATAATATTTTGAGGTAACTTATCTACAATGCTATTGTATATAAGAAGCCATTTACCCCCACAGGAAGGGTATGCTACAAAGGGATAGGAGCCGAACCCGACCCACCACCTCGAAAGACTAGAGAAAACAGTATAAAGACCGCACCACCACTATAAGCAGAGACAGGCAGCAGCACAAGTGAATGAAATAATAGGAAGAGAATGTTAGTTGTGTTGACGGAAACATATTGTAATACAGTAACTAATATTATGATACTCAATTATTTTACCAAATTTATAAAATTTACACCTTAAAACATTAAAAACGCTCCGACATATTTCGGTCCTAGGACCATCATCAGGGAGCTATATCGTCCTTGCTAAATTTATACTATTAGAAGTCATATTAATTTCACTATTGCAGTTGGTTTTGTGGCAGCATGCCGTGTTGTGTTGTGTTGTGATGCCAAGAGTGCCCTGTTGTGGATGTGCGTTCTGTGTTTCGTGGCGTGATACTGCTTGACTTGACAACATGCACGGTGTAACAACGAAAATACAAAATAATATTATGATATTACTAAAAATCGTCTTTTACGTCATCTTCATTCTAGAGCACAAAAGTAAGATTTCCTGGAGTGAAGGTGGAAGAGCTTTGGTAGATATTCTTAATTTAAATCACAAAATTGTATCGTCCCTGTCTGAATATTTCTTCAAAAGAATAATATTGCAGAAGTTAATAGAGAAGTCTTAGTGCTGGCTGTAATTACATTTGCAAGACAAGACGTACTAACTTCGCAAATCCAATAATGTCACTGAAAGTTTAGCAAGTGATTTTGAGCAGCACCCACGATCCACGTTCTCACTGCATATACAAGTTGTACAGTGCTATTAGTAATAGCATTGGTAATATTATTATATTTATTTCTGGGAATAACTCTTACTTTCGTAGAAGAATACTCCGTACGTTACAGTCGGGATCCAAATGTGAATTGACACGCTGTGTGTGAGTTTTTGTATTTCCACAGCACTGAGTGTTCGTACCGATATACGGTGATTGATACGAAATGTTTCGTAGTAGCCTGCCTCCCTCGTCAGGGTCAAAATCTTACAACATCCTCTCTCAGAAACTGAATAACCTAGACACATCCATACCGGAACGACCTCTACTTTGAAGACAGCAGCGCCATACTTCAGCGGCAAGGGTAGCTAAAGGTCGAAAACTCACCTTGCATTTCTGGCATGATTACAGCGAGAATGAGAAGGGAGGAAGGGGGTAGTTGTGGCCCCCAAAGGGGGAAATGTGTACGCAAAACGCGAGCAAAAATAATCCGGGCAAATTCTTGAGTTTAACTGTCCGAAGTTTTCTGTATGGATGCTTGAAAGAACTTGCAGATATATTAAAAACGGGGGAAGACTGAAGTTACTGATAGAACGTTCTGCACTTTGGATTCGGTTTCTTGTGCGCTGGAACTGTAGGGCACTTCCTTATCGACTTGAGATAAGCACAACGGTGATGTATGTAGTCTGACTGACTGTGATGTAGGAGTTACCGGGTTCAGATTTGGCTCCGGGCGCCGAATGTTCTAACTGAGGCACCTCAGTTAGGCTGCCATTGCTGCTTTTGCCTAACTTTCATCGTGGAGTCCTAGCTTCGATTCCTTTCCAGACCTTGTAAGTTTTGTATTGGATACAGTGGCACTGACAGAGCTTCTTCTCGCAGTACTTCAGCTACTTCCTTTCATTATCCTTCCTCCGTTGCTCCACACCCATTTATCCGTCACCCACGCTATACAATCTTAGCAACTGACAGCGTCACTAAATTAAACACCTCTCTCTGTCTCATTTTCTCCTCTTTTCAGTAATACAATTCAGCAATCGACGTAACCCTTGACCCTGCAATTTCTGAGATGCAAACTACGTGTTGACCACACCAGAAGTTAACAAAAACTCTCATGGTCTTATGTAAGGAAATATTTCCTATTGACAACCAATTAGCGCAGTATAACGCTACAGCGACTATGCTACGGTATGGGCGTTCCAGGGTTCCAATACCAGTACGGGCAAGAGGTTTTTCTGCGAAAATTCCAGAGTGGCTCTTTGGCCCTATTGATAGGGCACCGGCGTTTTTCCCCCGAGGGTAAAGCGGCCAGGACATGAAGGAGACGCTCTTCTGCATCTAGTGCCAAAGTGAAGATAGGTGGAGGTACACTCCTTCTCCCTCTCTACGCCTTTATGGCCTGGGGACAGGGGAAATTTCCTTTCCTTTTTTTATTTTCCATATTTTTAATATCTTATACTGTTACTGGCTTAAAATTTAGTTACGCATTTTTATTATATTTTTTTGTTTTACTTTTCTCATTGTCTGTAACTAGAACCACTCTAAATTTGGTTCGACTGTACGAAGTTTAAGTATTCGATACCACTTTTATAAGACGCTAACTATATTCCATTCTATTTCCCACTGCATTACTGTTCCCTGTACGTTGTAAGGGCTTGATACTCGCGCAACTGCTGAACTGTTGCTATGTGCTGTCTGTTTCACAGACACCGTCAGTAGCAGAGCGTCTTAAGAAGTGTCCGTCACTTCGAAGATGGTCAAGTTGCAGAAGATTCAAAATGTATCTCTTCTGCTAGTTAGTGACGAAGGAGATTTAAAAAAAAATATTTTTTTTAAAGAGATTTATTACACAGAGAGTATATACAAGGTGTACAAGGATAAATTACAAAATTGTTCCTGTAACCATTCAATAAATATGTACTTGATTGAACAAGTGGAAATGAATAGTATGGATATAAATATAGGCGTAAATAGCGGCAGTGAAAAATGAACTGAAAAAAACACTGCGGAAAAAATCTTTCTTTTTACGGGGTTTTTCTCCTTTACAGATTTTTGAAAGTAAATTGCATCTTATATTTCGTTTTTTCTTCATGGCGCCCTAAGGACGTGGTTTTGAGTGTCAGATTGTATAATGATATTTGACGAAATGAAAGGTACTTGGAAGGAAGCTGTCATGGACTCATGAGGTTATTATCCCGGCATTCGCCGCGAAAGATTGATGGAAACCACAAAAAAAAATGCCCCCATAACCAACCAGAGGGTTAAAATAGATATTTCCGGAATACAAATATTAAACTTTCGATAAACATCTTGTACAGGCCTATATATGTTGTGTGACCTTGACGGACAGGGTGTGGAAGGCACGAGTGTCTCAGGGTGTAGCGTTTTGGCAATAGCCGACATTTCGAAGGAACGTCGGTAGCTAGCCTATTTACCGACTGACACAACGATAACGTGACCGACGAATTGAATTACCAGCAGCACCGCTGAGAACCTCAGACTTAAGTTGGTACTTCGTACGTCCTCTGTGTTTTATTGCGGTGAACAGCCTAATTTCGAGCCACTGCAACTGGTTGGGCAGGCGCGATATTTTGTGCATCGGCTGAACTGAGCTAACTTGTGTTGGCGTCTATAAAGTGCTTCGGATTTTCCGCACAGACCAAATAAATAATAATAATAATAATATACTGTTGAGCCAGCACTTGATTAAGGCAGTATCGAATTGAATGTGTCTGAATTGAACTGAATTATTTGGGAAATATACAATAAGCGTATTGCTCTCTTCTGAGATACGGAGCCGCGTTACCAGATAGCAAAATGAAACTTATCCATATTTCATATATTTGCTGCACATGTCATGAATGTCCTTTTGGGGGAGGGGGGCGCGACAGACTCCGAGTGGGCCAGGACCTCCTCATTCACGAGGTTTCTACACGTAGATCACACACAACGACGCACCACAGTCTGTAGGACTCCTCTGGACGAGTGATCAGCTCGTCGCACAGACCTCTACCTGACAACACACAACATTCACAACAGACATCCATGCCCACGGCGGGATTCGAACCTACAATCTCAGAAGGCGAGCGGCCACAGACCTACACCTTGGACTGCGCGGCCACTGGGACCGGCTGAAAGTATGTATATACTCCACGATAATTGCAACGAATAACCAAAAGCTTCTTCTGAAACGTCGATAAATACGTACCTCACTACACTGAGTCGTGTTGTATGAATCGGGGTGTCAATCGGCAGTCTCATTCAGCATACCCTAAATCTCAATAGCGTCGTCTGGACAAGTTCAGGAGCAGTGACTTCACCTGCAGTAGACCGCATTTGGATTGCTCGTATTGGTCACGCAGCCCGACACATTGACAGCAGGTAAATTCGTAAAGAAATATGAGGGGAGTGGAGGTATAACGCCACTCATTTTTAGGTGCATTCGTAAAATTGCCTAAAGCGACTATTAGCTTCGTCATGTCTGTCCGTCCGTCTGCCCGCATGGAACATCTCTGCTCCAACTTGTGAAAGTTTATACTTGTGTATTTTTCGAAAAATTGCTAAGACAATTCAAATTTCATTAAAATCTGACAACAATAGCGGTCACTTTACATGCAGACCGATATACATTTTTAAT
>Ga0136643_10009956_pt1:0-2500 | contig 14005 bp, 9 predicted proteins | sample TergutLab28metaG_FD_96883 | JGI IMG/M metagenome (GOLD analysis project Ga0136643, IMG submission 96883) | Labiotermes labralis P1 segment gut microbial communities from Petit-Saut dam, French Guiana - Lab288 P1 (version 3) (version 3) | ecosystem: Host-associated > Arthropoda: Insects >... | reverse complement strand
CTCATTTAAGGGTAATCAGAAATCATTTCAGCAGCAGGAGTAGGATATTATTGCAATTATTATTACTGATTTTCATAAATTCTTTAAATAAAGTATTGCGTAAGATAGCATAATAACTGAAGACTGAACCATTTCACATCCTTGCTGGGTCATCATTCAGGATCATTCCCCCGCGCAGCTAAACTGTCTTCCACTGTCTGTTTTTATGTTCATACCGTATATTTTGATTAATTAATGTTTATTATCATGTCAAAATGTGCACAAATAAGCAGTGTAAAATTAATATTAAAATCACTCCGACATGTTTCGCTGTCAATACACCATCTTCAGACAGCTTACAGTTGTGTTAGCCGAAGTTATGAATTATTAAAATGATAACATACAGTATAGCAGAGTGTGGTTATGGTGAAATCTAATCGCTGGTACTGCTGTATTGGATGTTATCATTTGAATAATTCGTTACTTCAGCTGACGCAACTGTGAACTGCCTGAAGATGGTGTAAGAACACCGATACATGTCTTGCACTGCTTTATCCTGAAGAAGGAGGCAACACGATGTTTCGAAACGTCGGGAGCTCAAGATATGTTGTCGTATCCGAGAAGGTTTACACCTTCAGCAGCACTGCTGTAAGAACCGCAAATTCGCGGAAATTTTAGTTTATGCTTAGCATCCCGACAGATTAATCTGCGATTCCCTCAACTGCTGCGACAGGATCGCGGTCTGTTGGGTCACAGTCGGCCTAGACTGGCGAATATCTAGCAAAGATTGTGAGGAGCCTGCAGCATCCACCTTACGTTATCCAGACTAATGTAGCAGCAGTTTCCTCGATTGAGTTCTTATGTACCAGTACACACGGCGTCACAGCGCAGAATACGATGATCGTGCCACGAGGATTGTCCGAACCAATGGACGCTGAAGGCTACCAACATTTTGGCGTCTCATAAACAGAAACTGTAATAAACAAGGCAGCTTTGCAGATAGATTCAAGGGGATGGGAAAAACCGGATGACCTCAGCTGGTTTATTGACTTGCAGCTCGTCGTATACTGCATGAAGTGAACCATAACTTCTGCAGAACAACACTGTCAGATTGCAAGAACACTTTTTGGAATGTTCATGACGATTAATGTGTGTTGGAAATTTGGTGCTTGTCATAATATTTTTGTGCTAATGAGGTAGCTGTTTAACATTGTGCACTTTCCTGCCCATCAGAATTCTTAAAATTTTAAACCAACGAGGGCTAGTGGCCTGAAGAAAATATCAGTCCCTAGGGAGCTCAGGTTTAAATTTGACTCCCCGTCTGTGTTGAAGATAAAGGTCTCCCGGCTTGTGGCACGGTATCAACAGTCAAGAAGACTTTTTTTTGGGGGGGGGGGCGACCCTTAAATATGGATTTCGTATGATCTTTCGATACGTTGGGAGCCATTCACCCAACTACACGGCGTAATGCCACAGCGGACCCGGATCATCAAGAAGACCGCTGTGAGAGCCTCACTAACATACAGCTGCAGCCCTGATTTGTTAGGCAACTAACCAATTTAAAATTCCTTCATAACTTAATTCGCCACTACTCGATGAAGTATAATTCTCACAGGGCAGGGGGGAGGGGAATACATTCATTGCAAGAATAATCTAAGAATCTTATATTATTACTCTTGTTTAAATGTCATATGAAGATTGAACAGACAGGGTGTTCCGAAAGGTCGGAACAGAAAATTCAGACGCCTGTGAATCACCCAAAACAAAAAAAAATACAACATTCACAACAAGGCCAAATTTTGGAATCAATAATAATTTTGTGTTCTGCTTGATTTAAGGGTTTCCGTAGCTGCAGAAATGAGATCTGCGCTCGTCTGAGACGTTATGCAGAGTAGATTGGTAGTTACCCAACGTTTTGGGACAACCGAGGTCCTGAGACGTCGGTAATTAAGTACCAATCTACGCTGCATAACATTACAGAAGAGCGGAGGTCTCATCGTGAGCCCTGCCTGTGGTTTTCGGTATCGCTGATTGAGCTAACAGTTCGGAATCTCTATTGTTATGCATTCCTTACAAAATTAAATGGCAGCTTTGCGTTGAAGTCTTGTCTGTCTGTCTGTCTGTCTGTGACATAATGTCAGAACCAAATGTGCTAGACAGGCTTTCACTAAAAGGTATCGGACAATTCGAATCTGTAATATATTAGTAGTTACCAAGTTTGCGTTATACGTGGCAGTAAGTTACCTGCGAGACTATATTATATATATATATATATATATATATATATATATATATATATGTACATACATACACTTAATCTGAATCGGGTTAAATTCTAAATGATAGACTTACGTGTAACCTGAGAGGGTCATTCCGATTTTACCACGCTAGTTGATGATGAAAGACCGCCTCTGTGGTCTAGTGGTCAGAGTTTCTGGCTACAGATACAGAGGTCCCGGGTTCGATCCCCGGCGCTACCAGATTTTCTGAGTAGTAGTGGGTCTGGAACGGGGTCCACTCA
>Ga0136643_10009955_pt1 | contig 14005 bp, 5 predicted proteins | sample TergutLab28metaG_FD_96883 | JGI IMG/M metagenome (GOLD analysis project Ga0136643, IMG submission 96883) | Labiotermes labralis P1 segment gut microbial communities from Petit-Saut dam, French Guiana - Lab288 P1 (version 3) (version 3) | ecosystem: Host-associated > Arthropoda: Insects >... | reverse complement strand
TTGCAAGTGGTGAACGAGCATTTTACGAGCAGTGTTGAACTGGCGAGGGCACTATTCTGCAGCTGAAACAGACTGTGCGCTCTCATTGACGGCATTTTGCTACTAGAAGGTCTCTGTCACGTAGGACACAAAAACGCCAATCGCCTGCACGCGCACGGAAGCGCGTGCACGCTGGTCGCTGGCACGCAGGACGTAGCCTTACTGGCCTCATTGCAGATGGAAATGTAGGAAATTGAACAGTGTGTTTGGACTTTGCTGTTTCACCAGTTATATGGTCAGGCAGAAGTAGCAATCTGAAGCATGGTCCGTGGGTTCTTTCCAAACCATAGGAATGGCGAAAGGCTTGCAGCGATAACCTTTTGTCCATGCCGCGAGAAACCTGGCACATGTCACACAACGAAAATGGGGAGCCCAACTCTCGTCCTGATTACCCACTTTGCAGCCGAAGTATTGCTAATAGCATTTCTTAATCAAATGTGTGAAATACCGTCTTCGGGATTTGAATGTCACCCCACCGCAGATGTAGCAGAATGCACCCGATGAATTTACGCACTTTCTTGGCATATTAATGGTGGAACAAACACTACGTACTTCTGAGACGATAACACACTGAATTCTGGCCAGCAACCGGCAGAGGACTGTTTTAGTCGCACGTGTATGACACGTGACTGTTTGCATGTTACGTGTCCAGACTACCTCCTACTGGCCCCTAGTGACTCACACATGTAGGTTTGTGCTTTCACATATTCTGATGAAACGCGAAAGGTGTGGGTGATAAAGAAATTCTGGAAACATATTTCAATTCAGCGTCCAAAAATACATCAGCAACAGACATTTCTCCTCAAGGAAGAAAATCTTTGTTGACCAGTGTAATCGATGCAGTTGAGGTTTATTGGATTCTTTCTTCTCCGCCTTACCCACAACATCTCTTTAACCCACCCAGCCTCATGCACAGTGGTTAACGTGTCCGGCATGCGGAAGTGCTTACCTTTATTAAATGAAATTGAAACTGTCGGTAGGCAACTCTTTATTCTGTTGCTCCTGTGTGCCTTCATGTCATGTTGCTAATGCACAGCGGAATCTTTGTTTCGTCTGTCTCAGATGTTTTCACATGTTCGTGTTGTGCTTTGGTGGCGACTCTTGAGCCTCCGTGGCATACCAGTGGTTTAGTAGGGCTGTCTAAGGACATTACCACTGAAAGGATTGTAGGTATAATCTCTCAGTAGCTTCCAACAACGGTAGTAAGAAGTTTATCCCAAAAGAAACGATCGGCGTTTTATTGTGTACTGAGAGCCGTCAAGGTTCTAGGCCGGAGGGTACTTTCCTCTTTGTTTATGTCCTGTCTGGAAGGTCACTACTAGCGACACTTCATTTTATCTTGTTGATATCGTTGTTCGGCTGAATGCCGCACTTGGTGTCTTATATTTACAGTTTCACTTACTACCTAACTAGATAACTTGGCACATATCCTTAACAGCATATGCTTAATCAGCACGTAAATAATTCGCTTTTGTGTACCCCGAAGGCCTGTTACTTGGTTTAGGGCTTATATGCATATTGCATATGCAGAATAAAACTACATTTAAACTTTCACTTAGGGCCAGTCCTGTATGTACTGTACTTACGTATTTCATTATTTATAGGAGTGGCCCTAAGTGAAAATTTAAATGTAGTTTTATTCTGCAACATGAAAATTCGCGTTATCATAAGCCTGCTGATCACTGTGTTCATAAAGCCTGAACTTTTACTCTCTCCTCAATACGCCCAAACCGTAACCTGTTTCTGCGTGATTTATATCAATATTGGCCCGCCCTTGTCTAAGGAATCCCAAAAGTGTGTTTACTAAGACTTTATACCTGAGATGTACGAATCTCGGAGACTTTTCTATCGACAATTCACTTCACGTTTCTTTACCTGCTGATTGAGCCGCGCACTAGCCAGTTACAAAACCAGCACGATTACTCAAATAAAGCACGCTTACAAAACAAACAAGTACAACTCAGCCAAACTGAAACTCGTAAGAAGATAAGGTTAATTAAAATGCTTACTTGGCAGCGTGGTGTAATCAATCCAATTACATTCCACGCTTATTGATTCTGCTGACTCATCTGCCTAATGACAATTTTAAACACAGCAATAGTGCATTACTTTGTCACACGAACACGCCGTAAACAAATAATAAAAAAAAAACTACAGGTTACATGACTTATACTAATGATAACAAATTGGTATGTCAACACAGCTGTTTATTAGTATTGCTGTTGTATAAACACAATGGCGACATATTTATGTGAATATTGGCTTGAGGATGGCCTATATTTGGGTCAAAACATCTAACCATGGCATTTATAAGGACGGACAACAATACTCTCGTTCCCAGTGGCCGCGCGGTCAAAGGCGTGGGTCTGCGGCCGCTCGCTTGCTGCAATTGCCGGTTCGAATCCCGCCAGGGGCATGTATGGCTCGTGTGAGTGCTGTTTGCTCCCAGGTAGAGGTCCCTGCGTCAGGCTGATCACCGGTCCAGAGGAGTCATACGGAGTGTGGTGTGTCTTGAGTGTCATCGCGAAGCCTCGATAAGGAGGCCCTGGCCCGCAAGGACTGTTGCGCCATAAAAAAAACAGCAATATTAATAAACAGTTGTGTTGACGGCAGTTACGTACCCATTTGTAACAGTGTAACAGTGTAACACACAGCGGGATGTCCAAGCTAGAGAATATGCAAACGAATTATGGGACACATTGTAACGTTAATGTGCATGGTGCAATATAATGCTTTGTTCACGAAGTTGCAGCTGTTGCGCGTCTAGAAGAAGGGCAGATTTATGCCTGAAACATGCAACAGCAGCAACAACAGCGATAAGCACAATTATTTTCTTAACGTAACCATACAGTTGCGCATTTTTTCGTGTTTTTACTACGTTTCACAAAACGTCATTGTTAATGCTGAAAACTTATTTTTTTTTTCCGGCGATAATATACACTTCCTGAAGTTTTTGTTCCTGTGCTTAATGTACAATGTCGTATGTCACAAAATTTGTTTCTTTGCAGTGTCATTGACACACATTCATTCGTTCACAGTTTTTTTTGTTGTTGTTGTTTATTTCTGCTTGTGTTTTTAACGAAGTATGCATATGTCAAGATGGACCTACAGCACGCTGACTGGTGGGATGTTTGTGAGATAATGAATCGGAAAAGCGAAAGGGGTGAGGAGGAATCGGCCGTGGGCGTATATACCGACATTTACCTGGGAAAACTGAGGAAAACCACGATTACCTAGGTAGAAATAGTCGAATTCGAAGACGAAAATCGTTGATCTAGAGGAGAAATCCTGGAAGTCTAAAATACGAATCACAGAATTACAGTAATGGTTACGTGGTGCGTAAAAAGTAGACTGTGACAGAAATGGACGCTACTGAGCGCATCGAGAACGTTGCGCTAGTGTCATAGATAGGCCTGTGTGTGACCTCTGTGTTTGGTAAACATCCTGTGATGAAATGTGACTAGAATTGCTTATTGTTTGTTGTTTTGTATTCGGAATTATTCACTCATCAAGTGTTCTTCCATTACACCGTTCTGATATAATGATCTGTACTTTTGTTACTTTATCGTCGTTTGAACCCAACCAAATTTTCGTGTTGCCCCAAAGGATAAGATGTCTGAAGTGCATACTTACAGGAAAAAAGTTATTTAGTGAAATATTAATTTTTTATTGTGATGAGTACAACGTTACACTTTCAGAATCTTGTTGAGTGAGTGTGTCTTTATATGAAACAGGCACCTACATTAGTTATCAGCACAGCGTTTATGGCCAATAAGATTATCTTATTCACCTGCAACACACTACCTCGCACCCAAATGTCAACTTCAGATTTACTGAAGGAATAAAGATGTTCTTTATGTCTTTCCGTCTTTCTTTGTTCTGCCTCTACTTTTGTCCCTCACCTAGTAATTTCTAATTTTCATTGCCGTTTTGTTGCTTTCTGCCTTTTTATTAATATCACATTTTTATGTAGCTGTTCCTTTATTTTGTCTTCGTTCCTTGCTTCCCTGCAAAAGCGTAAAAAGTCCTCAGTAAATTACATTCTTCTGTCACCATGTTAGCTGGAAATTATGCTGTCGTTGCTTTCAGAATTAGAAAATTGTTTTGTAACCATACTGAGAATATCAAGGTCGTTCTATTCCGTGCATTGTAAATACGAATACGCGTAGGCAAGTGTTTTGTGTCATCAGGAACCCATAAAGCGCTGTAAATGTCTGGCGATAATCATGTGGCATTGATCGTTAGTTCCGCTATCTGCTATCTAGTATAATATATGGTTTCATAAACGGGTATAACGTATATTTGCATACTGTTTCAAGTACTTTGTATCTACCGGTGTTTTAGCACAAAGACATTCTGGTATGTGGTGCGATATTAAATGTTTAAAGTAAGGCTGACAGTGGTAAAAACTGTACGTCATTACCGGTCGTATTCTGAAGTCTATTAGGCGTAAGTGCAGCAGTTACATTTCTTTACAGATGATTACAAAAGTAGCATGTAGGGACGTAAAACTGCTGTATCGAGTGGCCCTAAAAATGTTTAAACGAGTGACTGTGATCAACGGCGCGTTGAGTAAATTGTGTTATTGTATTACATATTTTATACCAGGACTTTTAATTCCGCAGTGACAAGATCGTTAATTAATACCATCATTGGTATTGTCAGGATAGACAGACAAGAATAAATTAATCGACATGATCCACAGCATGCGTGGAAGGAACAAGAAACTTCGAATATTCTTATATGACCCCATCACTGCTTTCTTCTCACCTGCTTGGCTGTTCGTTCTGTAGTCATACCTCGTTCGATGCTACATAAGCTTTGAAATTAACAAACAGACGTTAAATGAACAGATCATTAATTTTCTCACTTATGTATGTAATACCGAAGTAACCATTCATAATCACACTGCCATTCATTTTTCAAGACCCTATTCAAGGTTCCTGTTTGCAGTTGTTGCGGTGTTGTTTGTATGAAGTGCATACGACGAGCACATGTCATGTCCGTCTGCATGTTTATCTTCAGAAGTAATCATCGAATTTCGATATGCTTGATATTGGGTGGCTCATATCGACAGTTGTTGGATGATATACACAGGGTACAGATAGCACTGGTCATCAAAATTTAACTTTTTATATTGTCCCACTAACTTCAGTAGGTGAACTTAGCAGTACTCTTTATGCTGAATTCAGATATGTATACAGAATTTTTTCTATTATACAGGGTTTCAAAGGTACAGAGGAATTTAAATGTGCAAAATAGTACTTTACGTGTTCATGAAACAGGCAGAAACTTTCCACTAAAATGTAGAGGCGTATGACTTTCGCCGGTATTTGGCCTCAGGTACATCCCTCTTCAGTGTCCAGCAATAGCCTGCCAACATACTTGAGGTCCACTTACCTTGGTACCGCTTTTCCATTACCATAATGTCTTGGTGAAAACTTTCACCGTGTTCGTCAGTGACTAAACCGAGATTTTCTGGGAAAAAATGCAAGTGTGACTCCAGAAAATGGATTTTCAGACTCTTATTGCATCTCATAGCTTTGTACGAGGTCAACAGGTCCTGCACAACATCCTGATGGTTCTCTGCTTTGTGATTTCCTAAGAAGTCCTTGCAAATCCTCTTAAATGACAACCATGCATTGCTTTCACTCTCATTCAGGTCTTCATCGAACTGTTTGTCTTGCATCAGTTCCCTGATCTGGGGTCCTGTAAATATACCCTCCATGATTTTTGCGTCACTCACATTTGGGAATGTATTCCTCACATATTGGACTCTACGGCCGGTTTTATCCATACCTTGCACAAAGTTTTTCATGAGTCCCATTTTTTGTGCAAAGAGGTCAGGTAAATTTTCGCAGGAAGAATAAGAGGAGGATTGACGACATTTTTCTCCTCTGGCGTCAGTGGTGTTCGTTTAGGACACAGTTTATTTACATGGTGATTCTTCTTGTGCCGGCTGTCCCAGTCGCACAGGAAACAGCAGTATTTTGTGTATCCGAGTTGCATTGCGAATAACAGTGCCACAACCTTCAGATCACCACATAACTTCCACTTAAATTCGTCATACATACATACATATAATTCTTGACAGTTGTGCATCGAGATGGAAGTGGTGGTGGATGTAGTAGGCGAGTTGTAACACAAAACATCCGCTGGAATGCTGTCTGTTATTGTCATTGTTGTGTTGTTTGTGGTCGTGCTGCTGCTGCTGCTGCTGCTGCTGCTAATAGAATGTTCAAACCTAGCGCCCATTTCATGGTTACTGGTTTAAAAAAATGTATATGCCGAGTGCTCACTGAAAAGAAAACTGGATGAAATCGATCCTAGGCTTCTAGCCTAGCATCGACAGCACACATCGAAAAAGTCACGAGCTTCCTGAAGATGGCTAAGAACTGAGAGCGCAACGTGTCTGAGCAATAATTAATGACTAATATCATTGTGCAACAAGTTGGTATTAAGTATTCCGTATGTAACGTACTTGCACGACAAATGTACACAATTAAACGTTTGTCCACTCTTCTTCGCCCGCTTCATGTGCAGCAGATTCAGGCACTCTGACCTGTTCACATTCGGAATAAATTCCTGAACATCGTATCTGTTATTTTCTCTGTCTTTCCATCCCGCCTTGTGGAAAATATTCAGATTCTTTCAGCTATCCACCTCTGGCCCACAGGGCTGTCCCATTTATAGAAGATCACTTAGAACTGTTTTCCTCTCGGCGATTTGTAAGGAAGGATGGACTTCATGATAGTCCTCGGGCCAAACAATGTACTCTACGTTGAACAGTTGCCAATCTATGTATGTGACTTGCCGCCTAAAATAAATATTGCTCTCCTGGTTCCTCCACTGCCTAAAATTTAAGGCTCATAAGCTTCATACTTACTACTTTACTTCACACGCCAGAGCTGTTTGTCCGCTTGAAGCCTGTAGTTCATGTAAGTAAGAAAAATTTATTTCCTACCTTACACAGAACCTCGCGTTCGTGGTACGAAACCCAGCCGGTTAGTGCTGTATAGAGAAACTGTCGTTTAGTTTATTGGGCGAGTCTGTCAGTATGGAGACTACAGTGGCGACGGAAGATGAATGCGTATGAACATGGAACACTGGTGGAGTAACAGTTCTTTGCTTATTCTAAGAATGAAAGGAGTTAAGTCCATACAGACGCTGTACGGGCAGATTGCACTCTGTTTTAATGCCAGAGTTGGAGTTGCAGTAAGCAATATTCCTCAATATGTTATAAGGGTATTTGTTAGAAACTTGAGTATGAGGTGACGTATATGGCATTATGACAAACTACGCGATAGTTTGTAACATCGCTCATTCGCGAATACTAATTTAGTTATTGTCGTTCATGTCAGTAAGGTACTGGTGACATCGTAAATGGTTGCCATACTATGCGTGACCCTAGTATTCGTTGCCCATAATGAACAAGTTGCGGATTCTCATAATGTTTATGAATAAGACAGTCTGGTGAACCTCACCCCTAACCACCTCAAAACACTGGTTCGTTCAGCGAGTGTGGAATTTGGTATAGACTGCCGGTGCTTGAGGTAAGAATATTTAGAGCCAGTAAAGAAGCAGAAACAAGAACATGCACTGGTAAAACTCCTTAATCTGTGCTTTTCACTTGATGTTGTTAGGGAGACTAAGCTGTGATGAGCTGTGGGGAACATACGCACACGTATGAAATGGATACAAAAATATAATGTGCCAACCTCCAAATAATAAAACACTAGACGGACATAGGCGTGGATGGGAGACGTAGTGGAAGACATCCTCTTGAGTTTGTATAACCATAAGTAATGCATAAAATGCCGTCAACACAACGGTATATTTATTACGTAGTATGAAGCTACATTTCTTAGTCTTAGTGACCATCATCAGGACAGGTGTGACGAAATGCATACAAACAAGTGTGTAAAAATGTATGGCTTCTTCTTTTATTTTCTTGCTTCTGCAAATTTCGTCATACTTGGCCTGAAGAGGGTCTTTTAAAGCGGATACATGTAGCTTCGTACTAAATATTAAATAGTAGATTTGTGACCCCTAATTTATTCATTACTAATGTAGGTGGGAGAACAGTGAGATCGTACAGTTGTTCTTAGAGTGAAAGAGGGTGAGTGTGTGTCTGAATTTTACATGCTGCCGATTAGGTGTTGGGGCGGGGTTCTTGTGAACACGGCTATAAACCTTCGGGTTCCACACAAGTGTGAATTTCTTGACCTGCAGATTGTAAACTTCGAAGAAGGCCGTACACTACTGAGCTGCGTGCTTAATTATATAGTTTATTCACAGTGAGTGTATTGCTTTTATTGACTGTTAAACGGTTACAGAGTCCCGCGAAAAATGCTTTATTTGGGTTTATATTTCACCGCCCTGTCCTATTTCGTGAAAGTTTCTTCACTCTTTGCTAAGCAATGCCCCGCTTTCAGTATGCCATATACCATCACTGTGCATTTTACAGTTTGTTGAAGAGGGCAAACAGTATTCCAGCGTTCAGGATAATTGTTTACTGCTATAGGCCTGTTGGTAGGGTGTTCTGTGCCATATACTTGCCTTACGCAGTAAAATAAGTAGGATACAAACAGAGTGTGCCGTGAAAATTGCCAAACTTCAGGTTTCTACTCAATGACTTTTTTTTGAGCGATAAATGTCACAAAAACATGGTCGAAATCTTAATCGTTTACTTACTACCGTCCGCGTTGGACTCCCTTCCAGTGGTGGGAAGGTGGACTCACCCATGCCATGTGTACACACCCACCAGTTTACAGGTACTTTTTCTTTCGCTGTATGAAGAACTTTACTTGTTCTGTGTCTCACTGTCCATGAGAATAAAGTGCCTGTGTCGTGAGGGATAATGAATTCTCAATTCCCCTTTGAATAGGCTGGCTTTCGTGTCGTGTCTGTAATGGACTTGCTCGGGCACTGACTGATGAATACAGATGTCGCTGTGGAAGTCGCAGAATTTGTCGCGCATGCCCGCAGGTTTGGCCACCCCGTTCGCCAGACTTAACAGCCCGTCAGTTCTGCTTGCGGGGGAAGTGGATGCATGAAGGGGATGGTGTACGTAGGAAAGCGCAAGCACGAGATGAAATCTATAGCGGATGAAGGACGGTTCTGCCGCTATTGCGGAATAATTACGGGCGTACGGAAAGCAGTGCGTGAGCTATGAAAAGGAGCCCGTTTGTGTATAACCACAGATCCTTTCGAATAGCAGGCCGTTAAATTGCGTACATTATGTGGCAGTGTACGTCATACGTTAGTACGTGGCTAGATAATGGTTCAGATTTCAACCCATGTTGACGTAACATTTTTCACTCAAAATAAACTCGTGAATAACCACCAGACGTTGAGCAGGTGTTTCGTGGGACATTCAGTATATGTGAGGTGCAAAGTAATAACATGAGTTAGGTCTAGTAATTCTGCTCACATCTCACAGTCCTCTCTCTGGCTTGTCAGTGAGGGGCGTGGGAAGTCTACAAGAAAGTGCGAAAGCGTGCACTACATTATCTTCTGACGAGAGTTTTGCTTCCGTTTGCTGCATATTTATTGCCACATGATCTTTGTTTTTGCGCGAGACGTTTCGTGGGAGCGCAAATATTACCTGACCAAAGTCTTCGTATGTTTGCATTCTGAGGCTGATGATGTACTTACGTTCTCTTTGCGTCACGTGCAATTTTTATGGATGTTACTCTAGTCTGACATTCAAACAAGACTACTGGCGTTGGTAGTTTTGCGGTAACAGAGCTGTTCTGTGGTGGCAGTTAAACCAATCAGTATCGTTCAGTTTTTGGAGTGCTGACTATCCATTTTTATGCACGGATTTCAGTATATAATGTGTACTGTGTCTGTGGGGGAGGGGGTGAGCGACTTAGTAAAAAAGGTAAAGTGATCTCGTTACAGGCCCTATGTAGCGCAGAGGGTGGATAGAGGTACAGCTCTACTCTTCCATGACCGCGGCACTTGAAGGGGGGTACCCATTTTACAGGAGGCTGCGTGGGCTCCAGGGCCGGTCTGGACGGGCGGAAAATCTCTTCCCCACCGGGATTCGATCCCGGGCCGTCCAGCCCGTAGTCAGTCGCTATACCGACTGAGGTACCCGGTCCACATGAGCGACTTAGTAGTGTATGTAGTTTAGTAGGTAGTTGTGCCTGGAACTGTAGTTTTTGTGACGTGCAGAGATACCGGCGGTTTGCAGCCTGTTTATTGTACGTTTGAATATGTAAAAGGAAGGATCCTTGTATCAGATATTACAAAAACAAGGCAAATGCCATTTAAATCAGGGATGTACAAATCCCGGGCTCCTAATCGCCGTGGCTACTACATTCTGTACGGTGGCGCCTAATAGTTGTGGGCCATTCGTAGGGAACTTGCCCATTGTCACCCTTCTGGCGCCAGATATTTTGAGATCGTTCCTAGACTTTTGGAAATTTTGTGCATCCTTGGTTTAAAGTGTCTGATTATTTTATCGGAGGTATGCGAATGACAGGAATGTGAGTGTTGCCTAATCGTAAGAACGCTAGTTTATGCGTCCGTATAATATGAACCAACAAGAGGCACTATTTGCTATTAATTTACTTCAGTAATAAGCCTCTACATGTTTCGAGCGAGCTTGCTGCTCGAGACATGTAGAGGCTTATTATTGAAATAAATTAGACAGATGCCAGCAGCCAGTCAACATAACGCATGCCTATACCAATTGCTGTTTATACAGAGTTGATCCTCCTGATGATGATCAACAAGCCTGCTCGAAACATGTAGAGGCTTACTATTGAAATAAATTAATAGAAAATAGTGCATCTTGTTGGTTCATATTATATGGATATACTCGTATCACGATGCACTGTCAACAAAGCATTAAATTTATTTATGCATGACGTGTCGGACTTGACGCCGGTCAAATAGAAGCGGAAGGTTTTGCAACATCGCAGACTTGTGGCTGTGTTTTGTGCCGCTGGAAAGTCAAACCATCACTCATGCTTTGTCATGTGTAAATCATAGTACAGTAGCTGCTGCGTCACATTCACGTGTTTCAGGCACCTCTCGTTAGTCATCTGTGTGGAGCAAATTACAATTCGTAGCTCGTGTTCGTTACCAGTGTATGCTACTTCGCTGTCAGTTGCAAGCGCCGTGTGTGTGTGTGTGTGACGTTGCGTTTCTTTTGACGTCCATGGAGACGGTGTAACATGATGTTTTTGTTACTCTCAAGTCACTTCTGACTATTGGAGAACCGTTGGCAGCTTATAGAGAAAGGGTGGAGAATTATTGCCGGTAACACGAGGTGCGCAATAATTTTGGCTGAGAGACCATTTGCCCAGCTTAGATTATAGTTACGGACCGCACGTCTTAGTGACGTAGGTTAATATATGTTAAAGAGAAGTTTAAACAGAGTGGAAAATGAAGTCCAGAATAATTCTTTCTCGTATCGTCACTTCAACCATGCGACAAATGAAGTTATATTTAACGAGTACATGTTGTCCGTTGAAATTTCAACATGAAATATTTGACATTTCCCGGCTCTAGCTTTGATTTTCACAGATAACCTTCAGTTGAACCGTTCTTGCATCTCATAACCCTGCAGAGTTACTCTGAAATAAGTTTCACTGAATATTCACGCCACGAATTAAACATTTTTTTAGAGGGGGCTTGATGTCGTCGGCAAGGCACGACGCTGCAATGTGGCCGAAGCTATGTTACACCGGTTTTCGGCGTGTTTGGCGGAACATCTCATAGTCATCCGAAAACTACGACCAGAATTTTAGGCTCTTTTCTGATTGGTTACAGCTGCCGCAGACGGACGCAGATATTTCTCTTATGTACATAGAAGACGCAAGATATAGGGGAATGTGCACCGGTAGCACATGGTTCTTTGTATATTTTGTTGTAGTGTTAATGTGTTGTTTCGGGCCGGTTTGATAGTGTTGTTGGGAAGGTTTTTGTACAGGCAAATCGTTAAGCGACTACTGTGCTGGATTATAATTTCTACAGACCAGTGAGAATATTCAAAGATAAACAGTAACTGATTGAATTTGAGAGCTTTTAAATCGAGCATTTATTATTATTTATAAATAGTCCGTGAACTCAAGTCCGCTGTTTTATGGAGGAGCTTAATCTTAGTAAAAATCATTTCAAAAGAATTCGACTTGGAGGTCCCTGGGAAGGGACAGACGTTTGTCTAATTGGGCCGATACGAAGAAAAATTTAATACATCAGACCCTCTGTACCACAGTTTGTCGAAATATGGTTACTAATGTGGAAGGTGTAAGACACGGACGGACACAACTCCTCAATATTCGTATTTTCTATGTATGTCGTGTCAAGAAATTGCTCTTAAGTTCAGCCAGCAGAGTAATGGTTAGGCTTCACGTGACACGGATATGTCGGTGCAGTTGCCGCACCTCAAGTAGAAACACGTAGAACTTCGTTTTCGATACATCAGCCTGCGTAGATCTACTAAGTCCTTTGGTTCCATACAACAGGGTTTAATGAAAAATTGAGTATATATTACCGGCGTTCTTCAATTTCCCATTGAAATACGAGATAAACTACAGCATATGGCGCAGGATGTCTGTGTTTTAATGTACATTTCAGTCTATGCAACCTTATTTATTACCCTATTGTGCTACGCGTTTCAGGACGGTCGTACCATCGTCAGGCATGCGTGTCCAGTTTTCTTCTTGAATTGATGCCTCATACTGTTGTTAAAATACACTGGTATCTGTTGTTTATACTGCTTGAAATGCCACTAATCCTGGCTGTATCTGCGTCCCTCACTATACACCCCAAGTTATTTTTTTTTTTATCTACTTACCACATGTTGTTTCTGGAGATGTCTAGGTTTATCTAGTGTACTGCACACTGTCGGCGGCTCCATTAATTATACACTGTAGGCATTGAATGCTCCAGTGCTGTATTGAAGGAGCATGTTTCCTGATTGTATACGGAGGGCAGACTGTGTATGATACAGGGTGGTTTTGTGTAGGGGAGAAATAAAATGTCATTTCATCGGTAACACTGCCATCACGAAATTTGATAACGCGTCGCTTTCGTTATTTTTTAATGTCCAATGCCTCATATTGCAGTTTCGTTTAACTTAAATAGGCCCTGAACATAGAAGTGTCTAAAAGAAAACGATACTCGACTTTCTGATATATCAGCCATGAACCCTTGAAATGGTAGTATGTATAATGAGCAGGACTACGCAGAACCGTGACGGGTGAACCATTCGCTAAATGTAGTACGTTAGTAGGCAGATATCGATCTGCAGTTGCAGCTTGCCTAGCGGAGAACAGCGCAGCTAGTGATTGCTCCTTGTGCAGGATGCATTGCGTTTGAATTAACAGTGCGAGACTGGAGGGCAAATTTACTATACAGTATGGGGCCTGCGAGGCAGTACGTTACCACAGCATTGCAATCCGAATATGTCAGTATCGCTCTGTTTCAAAGCTACATGTCGGTACCTTTGATGGTCCATGTGCAGCTGGCGAATTGGGCTAAATTGCTAATTACGTGCCCGACCTTGAAACAGAAAGGAATGTGGAAATGCCTTGCGTGTAAACATTTCACTTTCTGAAGAATAAAAAGCCAATTAGATGTAACTTATTATTTTATTGTACTTCTTATATGCTCAACATGTTTCGGGCATTACTATGCCCATCATCAGGAGCTCGCGACCATGATGTTGATTACAACATTGGTCGTTTCGTTCTTGGCTTGCTGTATGTTGGAGGTTAGGTGCGGTTAGGCTGGAGTAGTGTCTGGGCTGCAGGCTAGAGCACAAGTTGTGCTTTAGCCTGCAGCCCGGACACTACTCCAGCATAACTGCACCTAACCTCCAACATACAGCAAACAAAAAACTAAACGACCAATGTTGTAATCAACATCATAGACGCGAGCTCCTGATGATGGGCATAGTAATGCCCGAAACATGTTGAGCCTATAAGAAGTACGATAAAATAATAAG
>Ga0136643_10009953_pt1 | contig 14008 bp, 4 predicted proteins | sample TergutLab28metaG_FD_96883 | JGI IMG/M metagenome (GOLD analysis project Ga0136643, IMG submission 96883) | Labiotermes labralis P1 segment gut microbial communities from Petit-Saut dam, French Guiana - Lab288 P1 (version 3) (version 3) | ecosystem: Host-associated > Arthropoda: Insects >... | reverse complement strand
TCCCGAGCAGGAAGAATGATCTCCTGATGATGAGCTTCTAGAAAGCTCGAAACTTGTAGAGAGTGAATGACGACTACCCATGAAAATAAAGGATAGTCTACAAGTGACATCGTGTTGGTTACTTTAAAGTATTATTTTATTATTTACGCATATTGTTTCACGGTGTTACTATAAACAGGAACTATTAAATATTCAAAAATGGCTTTGTTCCGTAGAGTTAGTTAGTTAATTGATGACTTAACTTAGTTAATTAGAGTTTTAGTCATTCCGTTAGTTATGCACGTTGTTTTACGGTGTTGATAAGTACGTATTTAAATATTACAGTCGTCATGTTATTTTAAAAAATACTTATATTTTTATGTACAAAACGTACAATTATGCTATGCCTGAAAATGGCACACTAAAAGACCAAAATAAATACTGCCGTACCGGCTGTAACGTTTAAGTATTTGTTTGTTGTATATTTAACCCATATTTTTATACTTTACAAACATGTCCCCTTTCTTTGAAAGAACTGTTCACAAATGTTTGAAAACAGAAGACTTGCGGAAAATTTTCAAAATAACATGGGTGAACAAATTCTCAGTAAGATGTTACATAATAAGGAACTTCGTCACTCACAGAGCTTTTACTTCTTATTGCAGTGGCGATGAAATTTGACTAAGTATATTGAATAGGGACTAGGGGATGTAGGAAATACTTTGAAATTTCTTATCAAGAATTCTTTTGCTCTTGGCGCATGGAATGGAGAGGAGGGAACTGCAGGAATACATTAAGGTGGGGTGTTAATTTGGGGATGGAGGGCGGATAAAACTGGCTCAAAATCTTGTGCAGGTTTGAGACTTCGTATTAAAAACGCACTGGACTTTTGCCTTCTAGACCTCGAGTCCCTCAGTCAGCTGACTGTTCACCTTGTCATTAGTCAGTGTTTTATTTATTTAATTAACAATTAAATAGAGTTGCAATTAAGCGCATACAAAATTACATCTGAGGACCGTGCATTGTTATATATTCGTACAATAGAAGCCAACAAGATGCACTATTTCTCAACTTTATTTTGATATAAAACTCTACATGTTTCGGACAGACTTACTGTCCATCATCAGTATTCTTAATACTGCTTTATTTATGTTGACTGTCTACTAGAAGGCAGTTAACATAGATGGTATGACAAATACCAATTGCTGTGAGTACATTATCAAAACTCCTGATGATGGACAGTAAGTATGTCCGAAACATGTAGAGCTGTACATCAAAATAAAGTTGAGAAATTGTGCATCTAGTTGGCTTATATTATACGAAGAAAACTGCATATTTTGGCTTTACTTTGAGTCAGACGTAAAGATAGATCACTTCTAGAAAATTAAGTTCTATTTGTGAAGTTATCATACTCACTAGAGAGCACCTAATGGGGAAAATCTCAAATTGTGGAAGTTTATATTCGGAAGACCATTAAATGTAGCAGTGCATCATAAAACCATATCAAAACATACGTGGAGGAGTTAAAGTAGTGCAGAAAATATCAAATCCGTATGAATTAGCGAAATGTTAATTTTTTAAAACTTTAAAGAGAATATGTGTAGAAAAATTTTGGAATTCTTAAACAGAAATATGAGGATGTGTCATTCTACAACAAAAGTATTTCCAAGCGGAACGCATGTAGATTAATTTTCTGCTGTTTAAATGTCTGGTCAATATTACATATTTGTTAGTAAGTATTATCATCATAAAACACGAAAAGTAAAACAGTTCCCTCATTACCTTGTGCTGTTATTCTAAAAACTACAAAAACTATCACTTTAATAAGAGTTGCTTGTAAAAAGCTTGACATCATACGTCACGGAACCACAAAGAGAGCATTTTGATCTCACATGCTTAATTTTGTTTCTTTAAAGGTAGTAAAACAGGCCCGTAATAGATAGACAGACATTTAGAATTTGGCGACATGGTTTGGGCTGGACTTGTAACTGGACTCCATTTACTCTGACGTCATTTACCATCTATCGCAGTAAAGTGGCGGCTGCCGTCTGGTAGGAGAGCCGGCGTGCTTTTCCGGTAGGGGCGGGACTTTGTACTTTTCCATCATATCTGGACTGACTGCATCCCAACCAGCATCCTTGCAGACGGATACTGAACTCACTCCTTGGAATTTAAATGACCGGGACGTAAAAGTGACTACTGAACTCCGGGGTTAAGAATGCACGAAGCTTTATCTATGTTTCGGCTACACATATCCACTCTCGCGAACCGCTATATCAGTTCATTCGTCCCGTTTTTAATTTGGAAATAATTATATTATCTGCCAAGGACTGTTCGTTTTAACATGTGACCACTGGAGTACATAATAAGGCTATCACTTTCATGTGGGGCACGCGGTGGCTACAAGCCGGAAGTTCGCGGGTTCGATTCCCGATGGTGTCAATGGAAATTTTCATAGACATAATACTTCCGGTCGCACTGTGGTTCTGGGGTCGACTCAGCCTCTAACAGAAATGAGTACCAGGAATATGTCTCGGGGGGTGAACCACCTTCATCTGCCGATTGTCTTGAAATCAGGGAATATCAACCTCCTGGCACCCAAAGGGCCTTTTCAGACCAGTAATGGCTTTCTTATCAATTTCATTTACGTTTTTCCAGTTTGTCACATTTTTTGTTGTATTTCTGAGAGTTTTTCGAATTTATATGTTCAGTTTTTGCCAAGTCACTATATATCATTATAATATGTATATATTATAATTATAAACTTTGGTTTTGTTCAGATTCCGATTTAGCTAGAGGGCAGATTTGTCAGCATCTTCTCTGGTGGTACCATAACTTCTAAACTGAACTTTAAGCTATACCGAGGCAACGGAAATATGTTTCGTTCTAGGTGGGGTAAATGATCTCGAAAATTCTCCCATTCTACCTGTGTCGCATTTCCCCGTGCCATCCAGTCCACCGTATCTGTCTGCTAGTGAATATTACCACTACGAACATCCTTGAGAAAGTGATGGTTAGACGACTGCACAGGACCAAAAGAATGGAGAGAAAAATTGCAGGTCTCTTCGTGGGACTTTGCTTCATGAATTAATGTCAAGTCCACCAATTCTTATCTTTAACTGCAGACATCCGCCTGTCTGGCCCGTCTGATGGAGCCAGGCTTCAGACTCAAAGTAATGGGCCTACTGTATGTGAGTCTCCGGCCTCTCCCAATGGAGGGTCGTATTCGATCACAGGCTGGTCCATATGTGGGATTTGCGATGGATAAAGTGGCAGTGGGGCAGGTTTTACTCAGGGTACTTCAGTTTCTCCTGTCAGGCTCATTGCACCAATGCCTCTTGCCCATTTACTCATCTTCCATATACGCTATCCAATTTTAGCAACGAAGACAGCCGTTCTGTCTCCGCTGGGCTGTACAACGAATTCTTATAAATGACAATTCAGTCTTGTACTGGAGTATTGATTTCCGAACAGATTTATACGTGTATGGTATTTGCATCCTTTTAAACCCTAAGACTTATTTTATGTACCACCAGCTTCAACATTCAGAGATTCTCTGTTCCGCCCATAATACATTTATGTATTTTGCATGGGTCCCAGAACAAATAGCGATTTTTCTCAATACAAAATTAACTTATCGGTTTTATAACCAAGGAAGAGAGTGTTTACTGCGCGGTACGAACTGGGTCTTTAAATCAGACAGATACAGTTTCGTCCTTAAAGGGTAACGATAAACGTACTTTCTAAGGTTATCAGTCGTGTGGATACAAGCTTTTTGTTGTAAATTATACCTGCACATCGTGCCTGGGTGTTTTTACTCTCGCCTTCTCTACAGCAGCCTTCGAACGTTTGGCCAACAATTGCCTAATACTGTCTGTTGGAAGGTTAAACATGTAGTCTGGTAAAAATTTTCAGATGATTTGGCAGAACTTGGTGCTTCTATGTTAAACGTAAGTAAGAGTTATTAAACGATTTAGCCTATTAAGTACCATCGTTAGGTTTTTTATTTTTATTTTACTATTTCATTTATATATACACTCACGTACTGTACCACATTTATATATCTTGAAAGCCAGTGTTGGCCACAGATATATAAGTTTCCAATAAAATGAAATCTGGCTGCAGGTACATTTCCTTGGAATCTGTACTTGATATAGTCTGCTGTAGGACCCGTAATAAGATTTTATGTTACCGGTCAGCTTGTTGGAGAAACTACTGGCACAATTTTCGTTTCATTCATTTAAAAAAAATTGTTACTATTCAAAATGATAATTCAAAATGATAATTTATCTTATGCCAGTTTCATACCTGTTTATTGTCTTTTTCGCTGTAAAAACTTGTAGCAACGGGTAACAAATATCAATAGATCTGAATAATGACGTTTCAAAGAGAGCGTAAGTTCGTAACAGGTGACTCTGCAACATGTACAGCACGTGTGAGCTAACAGAACTGTTGCGATATATCAAATTTCCGCCGCGTTAAATGTGAGACCTTCATCCTTAAGAGGGGTGTTGCGCAGCGTTGTTTGGTCGGATGTACCGACGTTTCGGGAAATCATATCGATCCCGTCTTCAACGATCAGGCTATTCATTCTTGGACTGAATGATCTTTGAAACTTCAGTAAGCAACCATCAACTTAGTTCGCGTAATATCTCAGAAGAAAAAGGCCTTGAACTTATCACGCACTGAGATACTAGCAAGGCAGCAGCGATATGCTACTTTATTCCCTGTGATTTTCCGATTCCTTTTCTTTACTGCAGCGGCACATACGTGTCTCGAGACTGTCCTAAATTCGTGTCGCTGGTGTGAAGTCCGGTGTTGGGGAGGGCCATGCTTACATAACGTAGCAGAATGCCATCCCACTTGATACGACACAGTGGGAGAATCGCTGATTTCTTTAGCGGCAGAAAGAGATGCAAGGTTTTGTGTAAGGTTCACTGTATGGAATGTAATTCTGCTGCACACTTCAGCAAATAGTATCACCTATCTCCCATTCAGCAATAAATCTGCACGTGTATGATTCTGCCGTTGTTCTCTTTATTGGAAAGAACTGTTCCTTAAAAGGACCCCGTGACTTATAGATAAACAAACACAAATGCACATTCATACACACACATTCCACACGTTATACAAAGAGCAATGCAACGGACGGCTGTCTGACGATAGTCCTGCACTGAGACCAGTGTTTCACATCTCCAGTTGCGTAAATTCTCTGTCCATTGTAAGAATGGAACACATAAAGAGACTGCAATAATTGATACCATGTCCGCTCTACCGACCCCAGACGAGGTGACTGACCTTTCTGAGGCCTTCACCTCGTCCAGCATGCCTCTGTGGATGAACGACATACGTAAGATAGCGACTCATTTCTGAAGACAAATTTTTGTTATATAAGGCACAGACTTTCAAAAGCCCTACTCTTCTGTAACAGAAAGAACTGCCAGTGCATGTTACCAAGATTCAATAGCGAATGAATATTTTATAGACCCTATATATATATATATGAATAAAGGGGTACTACTTTCTGACCTACTTTCCTTCCTTGAAAGGAGTAAACTAATGGCTTAAATATTATGGAGCTTTTGCTCCTCTACAAAGCCGAGTAAGAGAGTTGCTATCGATGGGTAGTCTATATTATGCTCGTTTCTAGCGCTGTTTCAAGAATACATGTAAAACACAATCTGCTGTAACCTAATTTAAATTATGCGAAGTAAAATTAAGGAAAATTTTGCCCTAGATCAGGCCATGGAGGACCAAAAGGGGAGTAGAGTTATAGCTCTACTATTTATTTAACTTTGCGACTAGATATGGGTGTGTTGCCAACGTCATTCCCCGGTCGCTTTGCTTCCCGGGAAAGAGACACGATACCTACTGTACAGGAGGCTGGATGGGCCCCTCGGCCGGTCTGGACGGGTGCGGAAATACTCGCTCCTGCCGGGATTCGATCATTGGACCTTCCCGCGTGTAGCGAGTCGTTATACTGACTATAATGTCCCTGCCCACGATTGTACAAAGTAAAGTTTTGTGTTAATAACTTGCATACTCGTCCCAACCTGGATTCGAACAATTATGCGAGAGCTCATACGAACGGTACTGCAGGTACGTCTTCTTCTAATGTAATTAGACAGCTAAAAAGGGAGAGTCAGTTATAACAATGGCGCTGAAAATATTTTATTTTATTTGTTACTCATGCTAAATGTTTCGGCTTATATTAAATTCGTTAACGGACGACAGTTTAAATACATACGTGCGAGCAAAATACTGGCCAACTTTAAATGAATAATGAAATAAATTAAGATTTCAATTGTACATTACAGCATTTCTTATTGTCATTTAGCCGAAACTTCGTGTATTCCTAATGACACTTAACTGCCGATCCTAGTATCCGCGCAATTTAAGGCGTGGGTCTTCGGCCGTTCGCTTGCTGGGTTTTTGGGTTCGAATACCACCGGAGGCATGAAAGTTTGTGTCTTATGAGTGTTGTATGTTGTCAGTTTGAGGTCCTCCGTCGGGCTGATAACTCTTCCGGATGAGTCCTACCTAGTGCGTTGTGTCTGAGTGTGATCGTGAATCCTCGACAGGGAGGATGCACTGGCCCACTAGGGGCTGTTACGCCATGTATAAATGATACATAATTATGCATTAATCTAACATATTAAAACACGTAATGTATTATATGTACTTCTCTTAAAAACTGATACTCGAGTTCCTCCTTGGAACGTGCACACGTGTTATGAACGTGTGTTGTGCACATTAGAAGGGGCAACTTAATTAACGATTTAACAGAAGTACTGCCGGTCCCAGTGACCGCGCGGCCTAAGGCTTGGGTCTACGGCCGCTCGCTTGATGGGATTGTGGGTTCGAATCCCACCGGGGGCATGGATGTCTGTTGTGAGTGTTGTGGCTTGTCAGGTAGAGGTCTCCGCGACGGGCTGGTCACTCGTCCAGAGAAGTCCTACCGACTGTGATGCGTCGTTGTGTGTGTTCTAGAAACCTCAAGAATTAGGAGGCCGTGGCCGGCGTTGGACCGCAGCGCCACAGGGGAAAAAAAGCAGATGTACTAGTCTATTATATTATGGATTTTAATATATCATTTTTATGTACCATTATTTATTGTTACATAAAATATCGGATAAACGAAAATAGGAAATACGAATTTGCATTTTTAGAGATCAAAATTATTTTTATTAATAAGCTGCTGTTTACAAGCACTTTTCTAACGCATATGTTTTTAAACTGTTGTGTAACGATGGCTTTTATACGAGCCGAAACATGTAGCACAATTACGAGGGACAGTAACACATTGTCAACACAACAGTTCCGATTGGCGGTCCTGCTTTATTTATTGAATTATTTACGCATCACAATAAGATGTCTGACCCTAAAATCAGGCCGGTTTATAATTTTTTCGGTTCTCTTCTTTCTTTCTTTCTTTCTTGGATTCAGCTGTTAAGTTGAAAAGTCCTCTTACAAATATCCTAAAGTATTTTTCTTCCTTCGAGTACGTGACCATTTCCACACATTTATTATAAGTAAACAAGCAAAGTACCAATCATTAATTAACGCGAGTTTCTGAAGGGGCAGCTAAGAAAATGACATATTTAGAAACCACAATTAGGCTTAATTCAAACTCTGATTTTGAGAAGAAAATTGACAATGATGCTGACAGGGGAACACAGAATGAAGAAGGAGAAATGGTGGGAAAATGCTGACAGAGGAAAACCAAGTGAGTACGGAGAAATGGAGGAATGATACTGACATGGGAAAACTGAGCGAGGACAGAGAAATGATGGAATGATACTAGCAAAGGAAAACTGAGTGGGTATGGGGAAATGGTGGAATGGTACTGAGTGGGGCAACTCAAGTACTCGCGATGAATCCGCCCCAGAGCTTCTGCGTCCGCCACAATTCTTACATGCGTTGATTTCAGATTTTAGCCACATCCACGACGTGAGAGGCCGACGACTCTCCACCTGAGCCATGGTAGGCCCTCACTTTTAGTTTATGTACCATACCTGGCAGCGAATCTTCGCAGTAGCTTAGGTTCCCATGGTAAGTCACAGAAGGTATTGCACTTTATGTCATTAGAAACTAAGACATATTTTACCTATAAATTACATTTAGAACCTCGAATGACGGTAGGCTGTGTGTTATTTTGGCGCATACCGCCATGGAACAGAATATTATCAAAAAGGAAAAAATGTCTCCCCCCCCCCCAAATTCACATCTGCATAGTCACCAAACATCAAAGTCTTTTCGTCAGTCGAGCTGTATCACCAACCCATCACACGTTAACACGATCCATACTCAGTTTTAACAGAAACGGAATAACATCCACTGTTTTTAGGCTGACGGTGGGCTAATAACGCATGTGCATGGCTGTATTTCTGCGTCATTTTGTGATTTTCGCAAGACTCTCTATATCCCATTCAATCCACACGACCAATGTTGCATGTAAAACTACCCTACATTTTTATGTTATTAACGAATTACATTTTCTACCCTGTCGGGTAGACATCAGAAGAATCCCCCCCCCCCTAGCGTATTCGCCTCTAGTGGGCCAGGCCCCTCCATTTTCGAGACCTCCCGACCACACACAGGCATTCCACAATGGGTAAGACTCCTCTGCACGAGTGATCAGCCCGAGGCAGAGATCTATATCTGACGACACGCAACAGCCACAAGGGACAGACTTCCATGCCCTGCGGGATTCGAAACCGCAATCCCAGCAATCGAGCTGCTGCAGACCTAGGCCTTAGACCGGCCATCAGACGAGTAGCATGCACTATATGTGGGGAAGCATGAGGGGAAAGAAAATTATTCCTTTTGTGAGAGTGTTGCTAATCAAAAGACTCTTGGAACTGAAGTCGGTTTATAAATGAGACGATTTTTCTGTAGCATAGAAAGAACCATTAAGTCCGTACAATCAGTATTGTTGACGGTATGTGTGTGTGGTGACTCATACACATCTATGCTTCAAGCATGTGTTGTCAGGAACACTTCCCCGGATATAAAGTCACGGCACGACATTAGGTGGACACTATAGAATACCGGTACAGGTACAGCCACGCGTTCATAATTTCGGTACGAGTTAAACCTGGGTTCTCATCTTCACGTCGTGGCCGGTTTATGACACGGGAAAATGCCGCCGGCTCCCTAGTAGGATAGGAAGCTTGGAGGCCCTGTGGCCTGTCTGGGGTTTCGGTAAAGAGTACAGTCTTCTTACCCCTGACAGCAGTCGAACCACTGCCCCACGGTTATTCAGACAGTGGCCTAGTCATTTAACGACTGAGCTATCCCGGTTCACATAAGGCTGACAACTTTACTCGGCTACACCACGAATTCATTTTGGATTATAGACTATGAAAAGGTAAACATGTGCTCTTGTTGCATTCAGGGCTATAGTCTAACTCAGCAGTTCAGGTTGATCATCTGGTTGTTCCTTTCCTTGTACGGGCAATCTTCGATATCACGTCTGGTTTAGATCACTCTCTCTGTCTCTAATGGGCAAGGGAGCATCGTTCTCTTACGTCATTCCAGTAGTGGATCCCGACTGTTATGCTGACAGTAGCTTATCAGACAGGCACTTTCTGAAAGCATTATTCATGAGCCTTATTAGTCCATACCATAACAAGAATCTTCCTATGTATATATGTTGTAACAAACAAACTCCGTGCATACGAACATTCGTAAGAAACTAATTCCTGGGCCTCCTTAACTTTTGGAACTGGAATGAGCAGGGAACTTTCTCTTCACGGAGTACGTTGACAACTAACAAACCCGCATACACCTGGTCATGAAATCTTGAGACCGTCGGTCGCTTGCGCCGTGCTTCGACGCATTGTATTTCGCTTGACGAGATTCTATTGCCATTAGTCTTGTATTCGGAGTCTAGAAAGCCCAAGGATGGAGACCAATCGCTCAACTATTCAAAAAACGTAGGGAGACATAAGACATTCCTAGACACAATAAGTGATAAGTAATTTGGGGACATTTCGAATTTACAGTCTTCATAATCTGTACGCTTTCTTTTCTTTACTGGTTAAGCGATCTGGCCTATTACGATCTAGTATTATTTCTGAAGCAAACAATGCCTTAAATAGTTGGTATGGCTTATTGTATTGCAAAATGGCTCATCGCAATATCCCTACAAATATGTACATTTTCTTATATCCATGACTCAAGCAAGATTTGAGCATGGGTTTGCCAGGGATCCGAATTCATAAAAGCGGAAGCTGTCAGTAATAATTCGTACTCGCATTTGGATTGTGGTTGTATAAATTACGCTGATGCGACGGAACATTTAATACCCCCTGACAAAATGAGAAACGCTTAGAATGCTGGTCTTAAAAGTACTGATTTAAGAGGTCACACTAAGAATACTTAAGAGCCGGGATAGGCTTTGTGCTGGGTCAGGAACAACATAATTTTTAACTTCGCCAAAATGTCCAGACCGGCTCTGAAACCCACCCAACCTCACATTAGACGAATATGGAGGTAAAGCGGCCGGGGCCTGAGGCTGACAATTCACCCTCATCTAGCGTCCAAGTTAAGAATAATTGAAGCTACACATTCACCACCCCATATGCCTTCATGTTGTGCAAAGGCACAAATTTAGCTTTATTTAATTTACCTTAGGTACCTAGGCACAAGCACAAAAAGGATCGTAGAGAAAGGAAGTGCTGGGACACAGAATTTGAGGTGTACTGGCACAGGATAAGTGTCAAATGGCGAACATGTGTACCTGTTCGCACACGTGAAGACTTTTTTATTACATAAATGTTGGATATTGGACCAGCTGAATAAGTGTCAAAAGTACATAGAAAACTTTGCACGATAAAGTTAATTATTATGATCGTGTGCAAAGAATGTAAAATGAAAGCATAAAAGAGAGACCATGCCTTATTTTCTACGTACCTCAGATCTGAATATATTCGAAGGATTTCCATTGTATTTAATATTGGGAAGTCTACACGGAATATTGTTTGGAACAATTTTCACTCTAGTTTTTATCGATAAGAAACAATAATCTTTAATTTACAAGAAGCTGAATTATACGTTTCTACTTGCCCCAGAACAACTTACCTTACAAAAGCCACCTGTGTAACACATAAAAACAGCTGCCTCTCGAACTCCATAACTCCCACTTTAAACATGTCTGTAGTGTTAATTTTTCAAAAAACCCAAGAGAAACGTCTTCTGACTTCGTGCAGCCTGACAACTTTATATCCGAATGACGTGAGGTTGGAAGTTCCTTTGGCAGTGATTACGAAGATAATCACTATTTGACGCCGTGCGATCTTTTAGTTTTATACAGACACTCAAAATACTCTATTTAAATTCATCTTCGAACCACTACCACTTTGAACCTGCCGATGGAGGCAGAAAATTCTCTTTAAACGTCAGAACACATCTACCAGTGTGTGTGTGGCGTCTCATCATACAAGACTCTTATCTTCAAATTTGAAGAATTCCTTTGTATTCCTTCCTGATAGTAAAAGGTTTCCAACACAGACGCCAGAACTCGAGACAAATTTTTTGTATTCCGTAGGATCGGGTAGTCCCCTGCACTCCAGTGTCTGAGCAGGGCCTTATCTACGCCACTGCACCGTTTCGATTCCAGGCCAGTCTGCGTGGGATTTGTGGTGGAAAGAGTGGCACGCGAACAAAATATCCTGCGGGTATTTCGGGCTTAGCTTGGTACTGTTCTTTAACCAATGTTCTTTATGCATTCATTCATTCCTTTATTACCAACGCTACTCCTATATAATATCAGCAACTGACCGCGCCATTAAATAGTACATTTATAAACCCAGAGGCACTCGTAAAAAAATTCGACTTCGGTTATAATGTCATGAAAGGGACAAAATACTTTTGTGGCTATAAATGAGTGTCGTTATGTCCGAGGAATATAATGTTATGCTTAACAGTAACGAATTAATTGGTACTACAGGATATCTGACCCTGTAGGCGAGGTGTTGGTATAAACCGATGTCGTTATAACCGGGTTCGACTGCATTTATTCCTACACAAGCGAATAAAAAACAAGTCAAAATTGTTTCGTTCCCGAGGAGACGAAGTCTGCTGTATGTTGTTTTGTGTTGCACAAAAATTAGTGTCATTTCCTGTAAGAATGTGATATCTTTATAGAGTTTTTTGTGTGTGTGTGTGTGTGAAATTATACTACAACTTCTTTTGAAAGGTCTTCCAGAATGGTAAATGCCGATGCACGACAAGTAAATTTCAATAATTTTATACATTTACAGTGTATTTATAAACTTCTCCGTAGGACTCAAATCTCTTGAGAAGTGACACTGTATTGTTGCTTGTGTGGTTCCCGACATTTAGAGAAAACCTAATGCCTTCATCTCCAAGGGTGAAAAAGAGACACTACTTGCCTTCCAAACATGGGAAAACTCTCAACCAACGGCACTGCTTCATATTCTAGAAGAGCTGAATCTTGAAACCCTCTGCTGCGAAGAATTCGAAAATCGAACAAAAAAAACTGTTCCTATTTGACTATAAAGTGCCCGAAGAAAACTGAGGATTAATAAACAATGTGACTGTATTTGAGAAGGCACTGTTGTACTATCTGATGTTAAGTTACTAATTTTTGGAAAGACTTGTTTCTCCGAAAAGTTTGAAAGTCTATAGCTTGTTATTCCTTGAGACAGGAATCTTCATATTCACAGCCATGTTAACCGAAGTATCACAAGTAAGGAGAAGCTGGCATAATTCGTACCAGTTATTATGACAGTTTAGCTGTAGTCATGGCTTCGACACAGTAAGGAGTGAATTAAGTATATTGGATATGCGGGTGCTGTGTGGCCCTGAACGTCCTGATAGAGTGCGTTAATGGCGAAGAAATTCCAAATTCCTTTTATCTTATTATTATTATTATACTCTTTATTTAGCTACTTAGTCGATAACTGTATTACGGTAATAAGAAAAAACGAATGACATGGTAAAAACGTGTTGTTCACATAGGAGAGAGGAGAAATGCCTGTCTTCGTGAGAAACCTGCATGAACAAGAAACCATGGAAGGCCTAGGCGCAGTTGGGAGATAATATTAAAAAGGATATTTAAAAGACAGAATGAAAGAATGTAGACTGGATTTATATGGCCCAAGATAGGGACAATTATAGGACTGCTGTGGGCAAGGGAATGATTTCTCGGTTTCCATACTATACGGAGAATTTCTGAACTTGCTAAGAAATTATCGGCGTCTAAGGAAGGGCCCCCTCCACGGAGTTAGTAACTCGCACTAGGCTTACATAGAAACGATGAATTGAATGATGGTGGATAACAGAACGGAAAGAAAATGGAAGGAACCGAGTCTGATCTCAGTTAAAATGATGTCATGTACTTTAGTAGATTGACTAGAAAATCAATCGGGATATTCGGGTCTTATTTATGTGGTTAAAAATCACGATCTCTTGGAGTGAAGGAATAAAATTAATTCTAAGTAACAGATGAGACTTAAGATTATGACGGCTGTCTACTAGATGACTGCTTTCTTCTGCGTCACGACACCGCGTAGTTTCGCGGGTAGGCCCTAGCACAAAATTTCCTTCATCGGGGGAGCAAACAAGTCCCTTCGAAACTTCCCAATTACATGGTATCACAGAAACACATTACTGTAGTGGTAACGCTCTAGACTTGCGTTCGGGAAGTGTGCGGTTCCAATCTTGGCAGGAATACCAACTACCCAGACTAAAGTTTCTTCGCGATTTTCTCACACCCTCCAGGCAATGTCGGGATATTACTCTCAGTTCACGCCACGGGTTTCTTCTTCCACATTTTCTCCGATTCAGTATTTGCTAATGATCCCTTTATTTGACACCGTATTTTCTGAGCTAGTGAGAGACTTACTAAATAAGTTACAAGATAAATAAAGATAAGAACTATATTAATAATTGTCCAACGAGATGCAACACAAAGCAGTCTATTTATTATTCTGCAAGTTCACTCTACATGTTTCGGGTGTCAACCACACCCATCGTCAGGAGTACACAAAACTGTAACTAC
>Ga0136643_10009952_pt1 | contig 14008 bp, 8 predicted proteins | sample TergutLab28metaG_FD_96883 | JGI IMG/M metagenome (GOLD analysis project Ga0136643, IMG submission 96883) | Labiotermes labralis P1 segment gut microbial communities from Petit-Saut dam, French Guiana - Lab288 P1 (version 3) (version 3) | ecosystem: Host-associated > Arthropoda: Insects >... | reverse complement strand
TCGTGACATACCCATACCAATCCTGTAAAGCACTACCACCATACTTTCGGATGAAAACCTGATGATGGCCACATTAGGCCGAAACATGTAGTTACTATCATCCTTTATTAAACATCTTTTTAGTTATTGTTGTGCTATTGACTGATAGCTACACCTATTGTTGATACCTACGTTACAATATTTCGGATTTATAAGAGAGTGAATTTCATTTGCTAACTCGTGATACACTGAAATTTACTCTTTTCGGTAAATTTCGTATCTTACCGAAGACAAATTACGTGTCCATTAGGGATCAAGCAGTTACTGATTAACGGGGAAATTTTAGATCCTTAATAGTAATTCCTTCTGAGAAACGTAAGGTCACCCTAAGACAGGACATGAAGACCCATAGGTAGATATGGCACTACTATTCCATTAACTTCGGTGCTAGATGAGGGTGGGTGGTCAACACCACGCCCCGACAGCTGTATCCCGTGAAAGAAACCGGTACCCATTGTACAGGAGGCTGGGTGGGTTCCACGGTCGGTCTGGACGGGTGCGGAAAAAATCGTCCTCAGCGGGATTCGATCCCCGGACCGTCCAACTCGTAGTGAGTCGTTTTACCGACTACATTATCCCGGCCCACTCTGAGAATCATACAAGGAATAAATACACAGTATTGGCAGAATGCAGGTTGTTCGTAAATATGATATCCACTGCCTTTTAAAGAATTTAAAAAACAATAATTATTTTATGGATTACCTGACCTTTTACGTTTCATTGCTTGGGAAAAGCGATGGTGTATTTTGATTGTAATCACGGCTGATTTTGTAGAGATATTTCACATGCCTGGTTGGTTTAGGAAGCTTGACGTCTGCAAACGAACTGGGATGTATATATGAGGATTCAATCAAGTTACTAAAATCACGTCTAATTTGTATTTGAAATCTCAAAGGTCAGAAGTCAGTACACACTAAAACATGATGACCTTTACCAGGAAAATATCTTTAGTTGCGTGGTTACGAGTCTCTCCTTCTTACGGGAAAAATATAAGAGTATATCCAGGAATTCTTTTGTCTAACGAAGTTCTCATGTGTCTAAAAACACATACGAGGCCAAAGTAAAATCCGCACACATGAAGAATAATATAAATGGTATTTTTTGACGGTACACAAAAACACAAAGCGAAATTAAATATGTTTATGTAAGCATAATTTTGACACTGTCTTTTTTTCTTAGCTGCATTTGAGGCAAACAACACTTCTGGAGTTAAATGTACGATCAATTTAGGACTGTACCTGTCATTGTATTGACTGATATGTCAGTTTAGTAATGACAGCATATCAATTGAAAAGGCCTTAGGTTCAATTAAGACCGTTTACAGCCATTTCCAGTAACACTAAATGACTGTGTAACCAATAAACCTAAGATAAAACTGAAGTTAATTTATCATATGATTTTATACCAAATAAGCTACAGAGCAGGCGATCGATTACGCGCAACACACTATTCGCATAAATAAGTGACCTTGAAAAAAATCGTTAGAGCATTGCTTATAATGCGCCATTTACGTACATTTCCATTGCAATGATAAAACGGCATAGAATGAGGTTATGTTTTGCGGGTAAATAAGTGGATTTACGTGTAGAGAAGGAAGGGTTTTGGTCAATTTTATAGTAATATTCCGAACTTAGCGTAGGACTGAGGAAACTCATGAACACAGAATATTAGATCTCTGGGACAAACGTTGGTGCCTCGTTGTGGCATACAGTTCCGTAGGCTCTGTAGGCTCACGACATTATTTCCGTTGAAGCTGCACAATCATCGTTGAGCCCTGGGGTCGTTAAGAGTGTAACCAAATATGACTTTCGGTGGACAAAGTGACGATGAAGCAGTTTTCCCTAAATACTTAGGTCTTCTGTGCTGTTATTATGTGCGATGAGCGACATTTCGGTGGGGAAAGAAATTAATTGAAAGCGTAATGAGGTAAATCGAAAAGAAACACGAAGAAACTAAGCATTAGGAAAATTCTGATAACTTTTTATTCCCTAATCCCAAAAGTGCTTTTGTATGTAAAAGTTACAAGAGTGCTGCTACTGTCTGTCTGTCTGTCTATATGCAAGTAACAACCGCAGAAGTGTTAAAAAGATTTTTATTACATGCTATATATTTTGGAACATATAAATAAAATGTTGCACCTTCTTGTAAATTAGTTAAAATCGAAAAAAAATAAGGTCTAGTTTTGGTCGACGTAGCTGCTAAACGTTTCTAGTAGTCTGGCCCACTCTTTGGTCGAGCATGTACTAAACGGGTTACACCCTCCAGACAAATATTTTTGTAGCGATGAAGACGTCACCTGGAATGTGAAGGCGTATATTTTGGTACAACTGCTTTAAACTTTCAGGGGAACTACACAGTTTGCCAAGGAAAATTTAACATGGTTGAGAATACTATCCTTCCCCTCAGCGAAACTATTTTATTCCCATTACAAAGATTGATATTAATTGATATTAATCCTGTTCACGAAATAATTACTGCTTTTTTTTTTTGTCAAGTATTCGAAATCACGAATAGATGCACTGGACACAAAATGCAAACTTTACCACTGTGTTTTAAAACACTCAAAAATAAGCACAGCTGCTTTGTTCTACATATTATCCAACTCATCATTCAGGTATCCTTGTCTTGAAACTCTGTAACCGTGGATAAGATCAAATGTTGCTGAATACACGAAGAACTTTTAAAGAGGACTGGTTATGTACAAGTATAAACATCCAACCAACTGACCAACCAACCAACCGAGTCCTTCATTTAGTCACTCAGTCCTCACTCACCCTTTCCTTGCAGAACTCGTTTTCAGAAGCCGACAGTTTCTGATCTAGTTTAGAAATCGCTTCCATTTACAGCGTGTAAGTTTACCGTGTTTGTTAAAGCCCGTTGCTTGTCCCTTCTCTGAGCCAGATGACTCCAGTATACGCCGTCAGTCTTACCGTCTACACCCACACCTATCTCCCTCTGATTTTGCGACGGCAACCTGTTATGCATTGCTCGTCTGTTCTACAACACGCTACGTGAGGTGATCATCGTAGTAACTTCCGGCTACAAGTGCAGGTTATGATGGTCATTAGCACCATGCAATAATCTCCACCCTCCTGTAATTCCGAACGTTTTCATAACTCCGTCATGTTTTTCCCTTCATGTCAAACCCCAAGTCACACAACCACACAGAGCAATTGTCAACTATAAGCACATAATTTTAATCTTTACGTTTTTATAATTGAGAAAGGAAGACAAAAATTACTGGCTGTTTGCTTTGCTATAAGCGTACTGCCGCGTGGCACAGCGGAATTTAAAATCATCTGCTTATATGAGAATAATTTTAGAATATTCTACAGCTGCTTGACCTCCCATCCAATCCAATTCACACATAATCCTACCATTTGGCATTTTAAGATTATACAACCGAAGGAGCTCAATAAATAGTCCAAGATAAATAAATTAATAAATACATATCTTAGACGGTCGTAAGAGGACAATGTAACTGCACTTAATAAATTTATCGGAAAATACCTTCGTATCGGATTCTGTTTCCCCTGGATATATAACCGAAATAAGAAGCCATAGCTGTTGTGTAATGCGTCACGACATAAAGACTGGCTGTAGGTGTGGAAATTTCAAAGTAGTTTGGTGTCGTACTAGACCGACAGCGACCACATACGTAAATAAAGCCACCAGCTTCGCCACTGTTGTGCTATGAGAACAGTACGTCCGTTGCAAAACATCGATAAATATAAACATTTCAAATATTTGTATCTCCTTCAGATGGCTGTTGTGTGTGCGTCATTTAAACGGGGTAACAAAATAAAAACCCTTACCTGCTGTATTCGCGAAATACTCAACTTGCCAAGAAACTTTGTATTATAGAAAGTCAGACGTTTCGTCTGTAGTTTTTTACAAGCTGTGACACAGAGAATATTCATGTATTGTAGTAATATCATATATTGCAGATAGGTTGCTATGTGTTATGTGATGTGACAGTTTTATGAAGTGTTTCTTTTTTGGTTATTATAATATGTCTTTTTTACAGGGACTGATATTTTTATAGTTCTGTCTTCATATTAACAAATCCTGTCAGCTTACTCTCCCATCCTTCGAATGGTGTTCACCAAAATTATTGTAACTTCTTTTTCTAGATACCTAATATTTTAATGACATGAGATTTTCATCCCATACCGGGTATTTTATGGAACATATTTTATATATAATTGTCTTTCATTATTTATTTTTTTGTCTTCCGCGCAAATACTCCGATTAAACCATTCATTTCTACATTTTACAAGATAGTCTGTCTCTAATGACGGGCTTTACATTCTTTATCTAACATTTAAGTCTAAACGCTAGCATATGATTTCTTCAACTATTTCGTTTCACAAGTATTAACAAATATTACCTAACCGAATTGAAACCAGCCGATAAGGAAACTCCTGCAGTGATAAAGCAGCCCAAATAAAATGCTGCTTTATTAAAGTTTAGAACTGAGAGGTTTCAAACCCGTATGTGACTATGCGTCACACACACACACACACACACACACACACACACACACCACACACCCACTCACACGCGCGCGCGCGCACACACGCACACACGTGCACGCACGCACACACCACACGCGCGCACACACACACGTAGGCACGCGTAAGCACGCACGCGCACACAATGCACGCACGCACACACCACGCCCCCACGCACGCACACACTCACGCACACACACACGCGCGTGCGCGCACACACACACACACACACACTGTCACATTTAAACAGTGAGATTCACATTGAATTGAATCTGGCAATTCCTAGACATTATTCTATAGACTACCAAAGTCTACCTGTATAACGAATCGCGTGTAAGAATTTTGCAATTTCCACAGTGAGTTAGGTGAATATTCTGGTTTCTGGGCTAGCAGGCTGCTCCAATGCGCAATATAAACCTGACATTTCGAAGCATTCTTCATTTGCAAGGTTCTGTAGACATACTAAGCCCTTGAAAATGAGGACAATTCGTTGGCTCGAAATGTCGGATTTCGATTACACATTGACTGAGCGTCACAAGCTGGAAGCAGAGTGATCCTGATCGCGTGTAATCTGTGACTCGATCCAGTGGACACTGAATGTCTATTTTCAGGCGTCCGAGACAAATTTAAAAAAAAACGCGTATGTGGGAAGGATGTACGGATACTTATCGACATAGCAATGACAAAAACGATTAATGGATTCGTGTGACTGTAAGTTGTGCTTTGAAAGTCATAGGAAATCACTAACTTCGCAAGAACGATGCATATCATTACTTATATTTTCAAAATGGTGAACATGTAGGTTATGTCTTATTCCATTTAAACACACTCAAATTCTGAAAAGTAGGGGAGAGGGCGGCTAGTTGGCACACATTTTACTTTTTGATTTTTCACATTTTCTCTGTTCTCGCTAATTTGAATATGAGTGTAAAGGTGTGTAGTGACACACTTGGGCTAAAATCTTAGCTATACAATTTTAACGCCATCTGTAAGTAATTAGAAAGGGAGTTCCCCCCCCCCCCAAGCCTCTTCACGTGTGCCAACCTGCCCCACATTCGGGGCAAGTTGGCATATAATAAAAAGACATTGAAAATCAAGGTGCTAATATTTCAAAGTGTGATAATGACAGACTGTGGTCATTTCACTGTTTTAAGATAAAGTGTGTCCAATAAAAGTTTTACACAGCTACAGAAATTATGATGGCAATAGCAAATTTGAAAAAAATGAAAAATCGGCTCAAAATGAAACACATTTATTTAAAATGAAAAAGGAAATTAGAAGCAAAGTTAACACAACGCAGCAGCGGCATACAAACGTCAGAATTCATTTTGAAACAAAGTATTCCGAGCTATCGGACTGGTAATTTGAATAAATAAATTTGGGACTGCCGTCAGTGCATTTTTCGTGTGTCCGCAATTTGCACTGTATGCACTGAATCCACATTTCTCTGGACACACTTCTGCAATATGCGTCACGACAGTACAGGCATAAAGGATCCTTGGAGCCTTCTCCTTTTATGTCGCTTGCATTCTCCGATTTCTTTATGTTTTCGGCCCTTCTTTTGTGAATCTCTCATTAGAAATGCTGTACATGTTTCTCTTTCCTATTTTCTTGTGCCCAGTTTTTCTCATTCGCTCCTAGATGTGCAATGCAGTTTTTCATAGTATTTGTGACGGAGGTGTCAGTCAAAATGGCAGTGTTCTCTTTTTCTTGTTTACATTCTGACTCTTCCTGGGTCCAGCTTTAGAAAGAGGACAAATGTCCTCTGGGGAAGAAGGATGTGTTTCATGCTTTGAAGTAGATTTTGATGGTACTGGAGAATTAATCGACGTCTCTCGAGTTTCATTGTTACTGTTGGAAGCTGCCGGAGCCACAGGAGGGCTAGAACTATCTGTAATGTAACCCCCATAAACTCTTCGTCATGCAAAGTATCCCTGTTGAAGGGGCAAATTCCGGTACCCTGGAAACCTACTTTGATTGTCCCAGAAGAAGACGCGAGGTGCAATGAAGAGATGACAATAACAAGAATGTCATATATTGTCATTTTATGGCCCGGATGGTTAGTTACCCAGGCACCACACGCACGATTCACGTACGTCTTAAGTGGCCTGCAGACAGATACGTCCAGGGGCTGGAGTTTATGTTCGCATTTTGGAGGAAAGGAGAGAACAGTCACTCCATTCTGTTTGCAGTACTCTAGTGCCTCTATGGACAAATGCGAATCGTGTTTATCTAACAAAAGAATTACTGGCCTCTCTTTCGAAGGCTTGGCATGTGCTATGAAGTGTTTATGTATCTTACAAAATGATCCTCCGCCACTTGCCCAGATGGATGGACCATGTGTTAAATCTGTTGACTGTACCCTGTGTTCAATGACAGTTTTAGTGAGGTACTTTTTACATCAGTCTGTCATACCCTGTTGCAGTATATTGCCGAAATACGAAAAGGAATCTGAAATCCTTCGCTGCGCTCCTCGTTGACCTTCTACGTTTTCCCCAACTCTCACATCTCGTAGCAGTGCGTCAAAGCGTTTGTTGTTTCTATTTGAACTCTTGTTGCAAGTACGCATTATTTAACTTCTTGAAATGGAGAGAAAAATAAGATAGAACTGCTAAAATTAAACAATAAGTTACCAAACGAAAGCGGGGTAATTTGACACACTGAACCAACAAGCCCCACGCTGCGTGTGCCGGCTGGCCCCCTTGCCAACTTTTCGTGTTTAAACTGCAAAATCCTCAAACGCAACAGAAGACTACAATTCTCACAAGCTCCAAAGTTAGCCATAAGGAGGTATTCTTCATGGGTGGCACAATATCACATGGATGGCACAATATCACATGGGTGGCACAATATCACATGGGTGGCACAACATCACATGGGTGACACCATATCACATGGGTGGCACAACACCACATGGGTGACACAACATCACATGGGTGGCACAATATCACATGGGTGAAACAACATCACATGGGTGGCACAATATCACATGGGTGACACAATATCACATGGGTGGCACAATATCACATGGGTGACACAACATCACATGTAGCTATAATCAAACTTCTTTGAACACAAAACATTTTATACAGTGATGGAAAATTACTCTCTGTGGTGTATAAAATTAAACCACACACCACGCTTCAGTCACAGCTCACAGACCAGTGACACTTTTTGTCCGCTCTCAGGAGAAGCTATTGAAGAGCTCAAATTGCCAGGTGTTACTCTCCTGCGCTGTAACTAGGAGCTATAGCCCTTGAGCCAGCTTACCCCTGTAGCCAACTAGACCCCCTCCCGTACAGCATAATCGCAAAAACAAGAGCTTGGAAATTTTTGTATTTTCTTATCTGGAGTATCACACACACACACACACACATGTATGTGTATATATATATATATATATATATATATATATATCTGTCTTATTTCTTTCTTTCTGTCTTCGTTCTTTCTCCTTCCTTTTGCTTTTTTTACCCCTCCTTGCTCCACTTCCTTGTTTATTTAGGCCTTCCTGCTGTTTCTTTCATTCATTCATTCACTCTTCTTTCCTTTCCTTCTTTTCATTAAAATACTCGCCACTGCAAAATACAGCTATGAAGATGAACACTTACCTTTTTACAAAGTTTTGCAGTTTGAGATTCATGTACATATTTCGGACAGTTCCGCATGTTTCAAAAGGAAATATTTACACACGAAAAATAATTTTGGTACCATCAATGAATCTTATATTTTTATATTTATAAGTTTTTCTCATGTACACTCATGAGTTGAGCTGACAGGATGCCATTTGTGTTGCGGACCTGTCCAGAGTAAGCAACTTGTGACTTGAATTGTTTGTCTTTCATTGTTTGAGATGTTTTTGTGCTTGTTTTGTCTTTTTTTAACGGTATGTTGCTAGATGGAGCAGCTAAAGTTCAAGTAAACCTCTTTGTCAGAAGCATTGCAACAATTAGTGACATCAAGATGGTAAGTTTGGCTCTCGCTCCCGATTGGCTGAAGAAGGTGATGCTCTAATAGCCGGAAACGCAGTTATATGGGTTTTCTGTCTTCCTGCCCTAGTCTTCTGATGTTTTTGTTTGACACGGTTCCCTATTCACATCTTCAAATCATCCAGTGTGGCCACCCGTTACCTTTTCGGATATTTATCTCATGTCAATATGGCGCCGTCAGTCACTTGAAAGAGATCATCGTGATAGGTAACTGTGTGTTAAGAAGGTCGCCGGAAAAGTGATACAAGTGGGCGCTTAGTACAGTTTTACAAATTAGCGACGTGACTCTGTAACACTTGAATATAAGTATGCGATAGTTTGATAGATTCTAAACAGTTTATTTGGTTGTAAGTGACTGGGACCAAATTTTTTTTAAGTATTTGTAAAATACCAATGCTTTTAGATTTAATATTTTGAAATACTACATTATATACTTTATCGCTTTCCACTTCGAAGTGACAATTCTGATAGCTCACACAACTACTGTAATTGGAAACTCACTTTCAAGTGACTGCCGACTATCCAAACACCTCATTGTTTATCGATGTCCCCACTAGCATGGCGGCCATTTTAGACCTCAGATGGAAGATGCTGTATTAAAATTGCCAACATTCGCACTATTTTCTTGTTAGATGTCTTGTAAACGTTTTTGTTGCAATTTTTGTTTTGATATGACCCTTGCAGACGGCTGTGCAGGTCGCCATCAATGCATGGCAGCATGAATAATAACAGCTCTGCTTGCAAAACGAAGTAAGGGTTATTGTGTTTGGAGCAGAGTGTCCTTTCCATTCGTGAAGTAATTTTCATTGTACAAGGATGGCCCGTCTTTGTTGATTTAAATGATACATCCTACAAAACGAATTGAATGAGTTGTTAATTTTCATCTGGCCACCCCAAAAATAGCACTGGCCCTTAACACATGCATGGATTGGCGCGATTATCTATGGACTACGACGGGTCAGTCAGCAGGTATAGCCATGGACTTCATCGGATATCTGGAATATCCCTTGCATTTGGCCATTCTCACCTGCTCATGAAGAATTCTGTTGTAAAGTTAAGTTGAGCTAAAAATGACAGTGCTTAGCGATAATAATGCATAAGATTGGATTGAACAAAGCGGAATTCAAGACAGGCTTCAGTAGATATTCATTCAATTACAAAACTGGAAATTTAAAGTAATTCTTTAGGTATGCTTGATATCTATGATGTGTATTATCTGTCTGCCCTCCTGCAATGTAGGGAGAACTAGAAAGGTCAGTGCACATAGCAGACAAATTTGGCGGGCTCTATTACATATATATATATAATGAAGGAACTGATCTACATGCTTTGATAGTGAGATCTGTTCCTTTTCCGCCTTCTTGCATTTATATAAATGACATTATAAGCCAACAAAAATGTGACATTGTGGGAAATAGTTCCATTAATATTTAGGCCTACGTTACGTTCAATTCCGAAAGCTCTTTATCGCTGGTATTCTGCTAGTGCTAAGTAAAATACATTTAAAGGTCAGGTTATCGGACCAAGAAAATCGAATCTGCAGAGAGGATACTCTGATCTACAGCACAGTGGGAATGGGAGGGGAGGGGCTGGCTTGAATCTCAGTGATGATAATGGGCCGGCACACACACACATGCTTATTTACACGTGCGGAACAACACCGCTGCAAATCTTCGCATTTAAAATGTGTGATTACCACCAACCTCCATTTCCTTCCTCATCAGAAAGAACTGCAGTAGTGCGCATCAACATGCTTTTACGAAGTATCTAAAAAAATTCATGACCTAAGAGTTGGTGAGTGACGCTATAATCAGAATCAGCAATGTCGCGCCATCTGTTTGTTTCACTTGCAAAAACAGACACTTTTCATTTCGATCACATATAACGAAATAAATTATTTTCGCAAATGTCAATCTACATAAATCAGGTTCTTGAAATTTTGGGGTCAATCTAATTATTGTCTTTCGTGGCCATGTGTTGGTATAATGATTGCAATATATGGATATTTTTGTGGCAAGTACAATAATCTGTCTTCTAAACATTTACGAAGTATTAACATCCAATGCCAAGCGATTTTTTAACATAGTAACTCGCCGGGCTCTAATTGCAGTATTTGTTGTGTTGCAACTCGAACCGTAATCCCGAATGCGTAGAAATCAGGCACAGGGTTTGATATCAGATGAATCATAGTTCTCAGTATCAAACTGGTGTATATAGCACAATATGTAGGTAGCAGGTTCCTCCGAAACCTCGACACCCGTCTTCCAAACTGCGTAGTGTAAAAACCTAGAATAATCCAGTGACTGAGAACAGATCGATTTAAGATGTCCACTAGGTTAGGCGTTTCTTTTCCAGAAGACGGAAGCAAAGTCGACTTCCGAAACGTCGTGTTTGTTAAAAAAATTATACGACGAACAAAGTTTTAAAAAAAAGTTGATTGTATCAGTTAGTAGAGTACCATAATTTTCGCAGTCAAAGCCGTGGGAAATTAAAATTTTACTATAAATTCTAATTTAAATTCATTTCTTCGTATATTTCTATTTTCCCACTTTAAATTCTTTAGTGTGACACTTTTTGTATTGCTGTGACCTAAGCAATAGAATCTTCCTATGAAGACACATGCGGAGGTACAAAGGACTTTAAAACAAATAGGAAAGAGATAAAATCGAAAGGTCTTTCACATGTATGTGAAGGAGAAACATGGATTAGGAAGAAAGAAGAAGTCAGTGAAAATAAAAGAGGGTAGCGGAAGAGGGTGGCGGCCACCACCACATCAGGGAAGACAACACCACAGACCAAAAAACACCAATACTGGAATGCGTCTTACCTTGTCCCCCTTCCACACAGACCTTGTGTAAGTCACACCTCCCAGGTATATAGGCCTATTGGCAAGTTCTGATACATCTGAAGTGATCGCTGAAGCGGGCTCTTAGACATCCGCCGTTTGCCCCACATAGAAACTGTTACAGCTGTGCCAAACTAATTTGTAGACTCCCAAATTCTTGTATTTGTCCTGCTGTAGCTCCTGCTTGTTAAGTAATTTGAGAACTGTGTTCTTGGCTATTTGTAAATCTGCCTTCTTGAAGTAGGTTGGTTACCTTTGTGATGGTGGGGCTGTAATATGTAAATGTAACCATTTTTTATTTTTGTAGCACGCGTGGATATTGTATGTATCTCTATTTTTGTGTAATGTTCCCATACAAACGTTGTATCACGTGCTGGGGAAATCAGTTATTTTGTGCTAATCTTAGTATGATATTTAGTTCTGATTGTCTACCTTGCTCTGTGAGGGGCATTGCTAGTACGTTCGTAGGAAGTGTGACATAAATAAGGTCTGAGTTGGAGGGGAATACAAAATACAGTGACGTGTGCATTACATGCTAGACAGCTTCATATATTGGTGCTTTTTGGTCTGTAACGTTGTCTTCCTTGATAATGGTCGTAGCCGCCATCAAAACATGTCGGAACATTGCTTGAATGTGTAAGCATGTGCACAGTGTTGGACCAGCTTTTATACAATACGTAGTCCTGTAGTTATATTGTCCAGACCAACTGAAATCTGGTCCGACAGTCACACTTACCAGGCTGACTCCATTCCGCACTTACACATCCGAATCGCAAGACAAAATATCCGGGCTGGCAGCAGGGGAGCTAACCGGATGTAATAAACCTGTGCGCCGCAAGGCACCGCTGAGTTAATCTCCTGTGAATAATTGTGGTGCTTGTTACTAAAAGAGAATTTTGTGTTTCTGTGCAGTTGACCCTTCGAGTGTGCGCTGTGATGAGTGCGTTCTGCTATCATTTTAGCCCATAACTAGCAGAATTCAAGAAATGGAGATTTTTCATAAAGCTTTGCTTTAACCTTGAAAACCCAGCTTCTGTGACTTACGAAATGCTTAAAAAGTCTTTCTTGGTGATATCATTTGTATAACACAAAAGTTTTAATGGTACGCGGTTTCAAAAATGGAGAATTTTTTTTTTTTTTTTTTGAAACTTTGATATCATCAGGTCGTCCACCGTCAAATCGTACTGAAAAATATGCAAGAAGGGCTCAAATCACCCAGAAGGAAAAATCGCGTAGGATTAAAGACGTTTGCAACATTACGGGCCATTTTAACCCAAGACTTAAACATGAGGCAGATGGCTGCAAATTTTTGCCACGTCTGCAGAATGACTGCCAGAAACGAAAACTGCAAGATCAGATTGAAAAGGATGGAAGATTTCTTTCTAAGCTCATAAACGTGTCATATTATAAAAATCAAGTTAAAAGATGAAGATTCGAAGGTATTGTGATGATTTTAATTCGAATCACAGGTGGTTCTGAACAGCATAACAAATCGAGATTTCCGCAGATGTTCCAGCAGCTGGAAAGGGACTGGGCCTTCTGTGTAATTTACGAAGGGAACTGCTTTCAAGGGAATAATAACAAACTGTAACAGAAGTAGGTATAAAATTGTCATGTATAACATATTATTGCCATTAATTCCCACTAATAACGAATACATCTAGAGCTGGAAGTGAGAGATTTTTTAGGCCCATAATATCATAATTTTCAGTTCAATTCAAACGTTCAGTATATACACAGTTTACATTGTAAATGAGTGTACCACTACTGGTTTTATTTTGAGTACATATGTCACTTTATTCACACACAGTCCTTGTATGTGATGTGTTCTCTGCTTTAGGAACCAGTTACAAAAGACATGGTCACGAGACATTTAGAAGCATTCTTGTTAGTCCCACGGATGTTAAAATACATACTTACTTACTCCATGGTGCAGAGACCTTCTTGAGAAGCTAACTGGTTTGCAGCTAGTCAAGAAATTCCACGCATTTCACGGAACCCGAAGGTTCATTACCGCACTCACAAGCGTCTGCCACATATCTCTATCCTGGGCCCGCCCAATCCAGTCCATACACCCACATCCCACCTCCTGCAGATCCATCCTAATATTATCCACTCATCTACGCCTAGGCCTCCCCAGTGGTTTCTTTCCCTCTGGCTTCCCCACCAAGACCCTATACACCCCCCTCTCCTCACCCACACGCGCCACATGCCCAGCCCATCTCATTCTTCTCGATTTTATCACCCGCACAATATTGGGTGAGGGGTACAAGTCATTTAGCTCCTCGATATGCAATCTCCTCCATTCCCCCGTTACCTCGTCCCTCCTAGCTCCAAATATTCTCCTCAACACTATGTTCTCAAACACCCTCAGCTTCCTTTCCTCCCGCAATGTCAGCGACCAAGCTTCACACCCATACAAAACAACAGGCAAAATTTTAGTTCTATGTATCTTGATCTTTAAATTTTTGGATAGCAACCTGGAAGACAAAAGTTTCTGCACCGAATGATAGCACGCATTTCCTGACCTCAATCTGCTCTTAATTTCTTCCGCAATAGAATTTTGATTTGTTAAAGTTTTTCCCAAATAGTTAAAATACATACTCATACTAATATTTTTT
>Ga0136643_10009951_pt1 | contig 14009 bp, 11 predicted proteins | sample TergutLab28metaG_FD_96883 | JGI IMG/M metagenome (GOLD analysis project Ga0136643, IMG submission 96883) | Labiotermes labralis P1 segment gut microbial communities from Petit-Saut dam, French Guiana - Lab288 P1 (version 3) (version 3) | ecosystem: Host-associated > Arthropoda: Insects >... | reverse complement strand
TTGATATCATTATAGATAAGCTACATATTGATATCATTATAGATAAGCTACATATTGATATCATTATAGGTAAGCTACATATTGATATCATTATAGGTAAGCTACATATTGATATCATTATAGGTAAGCTACATATTTCATTCCCCTTGGACCATCATCAATTTTCTGTATAAAACTTTTTAAAATAAAGGTAAAACCATAACCATGAATATAAAATCTCTTTGTGAAATCTCACAGTTATATGTCATTTACTACAACTTTAATTTTCTTTTACTATAATGTTTATTAAAGCATATACTGCTGTTACACCAAATATATTCCTTTTTAAATTCTTATACTGACTGATATAAGCTTGACTAGCTGTCATCAACATGACGGATGTCATTCCATTGCATTTACAATATCAATAAATAAACAATCAAATTACCATCTAACACAACTATATATTTTATACTATTATAGATAAGCTACAAGTTCCAGTCCACTTGGACCATTATCAGGATTTTGTATAAAATTTTTAACATAATGGTAAAAGCCCAGGAGAGATCTGACAGTTACATGTCATTTATTACAGTACATGATATCTGTGTCCCTTTTCTTTACTTCTTGAAGGAGGTCTATTCTAGAACTGACTCTGATGCAGTCTTAAGGGCAAAGCACCAATAGGAGTTTTTCAGGTCCTGCCTGCGGCATACACTTTTGTCATAGCAGCATACATTTTTGCATGAAGTCCTTTGGGTTTTGAGATTTATATTTTTATTTTTGTAGTGGGAACAGCAATTATTGTGAGGCAGGTGTTCCAATATTTTTTCTCTCAATTTTTAAAGCGTTGTTCATAGTGAGCACTTGAAAAGATGTGAGTGGAGTCAATTTGAGTCTCAGAGCCTCAGTTTGTATCACTTATAACTTGTTCACAGTAGCTAGTGTTGCTGTTATCAATGCCTCACAGCCACACTAGAGGGAAGGTTTCATATATGCTTTACATGTACCAATCAGTATGGATCTTGAACTATCCCATTTTCTTCCTGCCAGCCTCTTCAGGACATTGTTTTTCCTTACCTTTTCAAACTGTTTTCTGTACAGGGTTTCTCCATGTCAGTCTGTCCAGTACATTCCTACATATTTTGTAACATGTGTTTCTATGTATGGTCTGTCTGATAAAATACATCCTGTGAGTAAACTTGACATAGATGAAATGTTCATGTTATTTTAGGACAAGGTCCTATTAACCAGAAGCTGACATAATGTGGCTGTCTGAGTTTTAAAGTAAGTGCAAACCTGGTCTAGTTAAAGACTTGATTACTGCCATGTTTGTATGACCATACATACCACTAATCCTGACGGTCCTGAGTGCCCTTTGTCACCCTTTGTTCCAGGAGGTCCCTGCAATGATGGAATTAATAGTTTCAGCCTTTGGGAGGAAACACCATTAAGAATATAGTGGGAAAATAAAGGGACTGATAAGGAGGCAAAGGAGTTGAAAATGGATAAACTGAAAATAGTGAAGACAGGAAGATGGAAGAGGGGAATAATAATGAAACCAAAAAGAAAATCAGACATAATGAACAGTATATATTTGAAAAGCATAAAGGACAATAGTGTTATTAAAAGGGGAAATGAGGAGAAGAAAATGCCAGAGCTTCTTGTTAAAGAGTTTTGCATAACCTTGTTTATGACAGAAAAGTAAGAACCATGCAAACACTGCTAAAAGGTAAATGGTGTATTTATACTGGCACCAAAAAACAGATCATTTTACTTCACATGTGTTGGACAACCAACTACAACAACAGTGGCACTTTATAGGGCTGTTTCATTTCAGAGACTGTTTGTTCTGGCATTTTGGAACCTCTGTCAGTCTATGCACATGCTAGTCTTGGAGTCAAATGTCACATATCCGAAGATGGACACTTGCATAATCCCTGATCTCTTAATGTAAACATAAAATTTAAATCACAAAGTAATGTAGAACTCCTCCAAATTTTGGAGAGCCTAAATTCAAATCTTGACAAGGAGAATGCTTACTCTGGTTGAGGGTTTTTTATGGTTATCCTCAGTCCCTCAAGAAAATTTTGGAGATATTATCTTAAATATGCCCATAACCACTTCCTTCCATATTATTTCCACTTCCTTACTTTCTAATCCTACCACTCAGTGCTACATATTCTGACCTACCATCAGTATCATTAAATAATTACTATAGAAAAATACTAAAATATGTTGACAGAGGAAACTGCTTGCACTTACTGGCAATCCATCAGGTCCTTGAGATCCAACCTCACCACGAGGTCCAGGTCCCCCAGGGGGTCCCACTGGGCCCCTTTCCCCTGGGAACCCCCTCTCACCCCTTCCTCCAGCTGACCCTGGTAAACCTGGTGGGCCCGGCAGACCTGGCTCTCCATCCTTTCCAGCTGTTCCAGGGTTGCCTGGGGCCCCTGGTACACCCTGCAACAGAGCAACAGATTATAACTCCAAAATAAATTCACTTTATCTTTGCAAAGGAGCATACTTGACTGCCAAGAAATGGTGCCATAACAGAGGATCCCATAATGCATGTGATCTGGCAGTCGAGGAGACTGGGTCTGGTTACCAGCTTTCCGTATTTACTTTTGTACAGTTTGTTTATCAATGATGCAGGAAAAAGAATGGCACTGGTGACATGTGGCATACATAAGACAGTAAAAAGAAAATCTTTTTGGAATAATATATGCAAATATCAGAAACTTATTCTGCACGTATGCCTGCACGGGATAGGTAGGCATGGAAAAAAAAAATGCTTTTTGTTGTCTTTGTCTGAATAAACTCTGTACATTTTTATAAGAGTTTGATATTTGAATCCTTTTTTTGGGGTTTTCAAATATGTGCCTTTTGTTCCCCTCCTGATTACCTTCTTGCTTAATTCTTTGTGAATCAAAATATTGCACAGAAGGGCATAGTAATGTCAGTAGTCTGGGTGGGACACTTCTACCAGTAACTGTAAAGAGTTTGGAATTAATGCAGTACACCATCTTCTATTCCTTCAGTAACTGATACAAATTGGTTAATATGTTATTGGAATGGGATCACAAATTAAAAAGTACACTGCATTCTTATGCCAAAAGTTCAAGAGTTGACACTAAGATACAGCATTGGTTATTGGTCAAAGTAAATCTACTGTAAATCTACTGTAAATCTACTGTAAATCTACTGTAAATCTTTACTGCATGTACACCATAATAATAAATACCAGGTATAAATTATATGAGATCAGAGGTACTCACTGCTTTATCACACACCTTGACCAAGTGCTCCAGTCTATGATACACAACATAAGATTTGGAATCAGCACTGATTCACGCCACTGACCCACAACTCTCAATTATGCACAGACAATTCTCTACCAACTTTCCACTATTATTCAAGATTGTGAGAGTTCCCTCAGGCTGGCCAAATATTAATGTCAGTAGCTGTCACAACAACATGAATTTGCCCCTAAGAGGAGCTGTGACATTATCAGTTGCCTATTGATTCATCAATGCAACCTCCTTAACTCTCTACCTAGGACTGCAATATCTTTGGTAATATTTCAGGCACAGATTTTGATTGGAGTATCTGTAGGTATACTATAACATTTAGCTGAAACTGATACTCATTTTGACTAGCTAATTTACTATAAACATATTTAAATAATAAAGAGATTTTGGAAAAAATGTTTCATCTTCTCTGTTCTGTACACCCACCACTGACAACAAATTCTAACACAATCATGTAACTTTTAATACCACACATGACCTCTAAGATGTACATACCTACCCTGAATTCAATTTGCCACAACCCACTCTACAACAAACCCAGTCAGTCTCAGAGATTAAGTAGTATACTTTGGACTCAGGCCTACCTATTAGTGAATCTTAGTACAGATAAGATGTTTTGTCACTTGCAGTCCCTAGAATCTGGCCTTGTAGTTGGTTTTCTACAGTTTAACTAAATAATGTTCTTATCTATGGCAGATCACAACAATTATCTATGTTCTATATCACTCACAATAGTAAGTTTCAGTATCACAGTCTTCTGGGATTTGACATTATGTAGTTCAGTAAATAAGTACTAATATTTTGGTGGAACCTGATGCCTCCATGTTCAGAGCCAAAGAGTTCTTGTCTGTCCCAAAGCTGAAGGCAATATCTATCTCTTAAACACTGATACCCATCAACCAAACTATGTGGCCTCAATCGATGTAAGATTATAATCTCTATTGAACCTTATATTACCAATACAAAATACTAATTCATATCAGGCAATATCAATTACATGAAATATATGCTTGTAGAATTTAGAATTACTTTGGCTCTTATTGTTTTAATACTTGCATAGTTGCATAATTTTAGAATACAACAAAAGGCAATTAGAATTATGGAAGAATGTGGGAATAGAGTTTCGCGTAGAAATCTATTTAAGAAATTAAAAATTTTGCCTTTGACATCACAATATATATTATCTTTAAAAATGTTTGTAGTTCAAAACAAAATTTTTTCCCCAACAAACAATGAAAATCACAATTTACACACTAGACAATGAAATAATTTATACCTTCCTCAAGCAAACTTAACCATTTATCAAAAAGGAGCTTATCATTCGGGGATAAAATTTTTTAATAATTTACCCTTAGAGATCAAGAATGTTGCTGGTAACAAAAAAAAGTTCAAAATTGCTTTGAAAAAAATTTCTATACACTTATTCATTTTACACAATGGAAAAGTACCTTAGTCAATCGTGAATTATGTACTGTATCACAATATTTTTATTATAGTGGTTCACTGATTTAAGATTCTGTCAATGTGCATTATGTAAGTACTTATGGATTGTTTTTAAGTTTCTGTCTAGGTACATTATGTACGTATTAATTGATTGTGTATTCTGAACTGATCATATTTCCTTGTATAAACTTGATTTGTCTTATTTATATATTATAATCACAAATTATTATGTGTATTTTATTGTCGATACTCATTCTGTACTATGCCTGTTGTTATCTAATGAAAAGTTCTATATCCACTCTGGTGGATCTCTGGAATACTAAATAAATAAATGATAATGATGATGAAAATTGTGCATGTATGCAAGAATGTGATCCTGCTTGAGACTTCTCTTGTGACAGATCACTTGTATTTTGCCCATGCTGTTCTAAGTGAGCAGAAATTCATGGTATGGGTGGAGCAATACCATTCTAGAGGACACTGACCAAGGAATTTGAGAGCCTCTCCACCGCAAATATCTTACTGTTTCTACGTACCATTTCCTGAATATCCACTCAGCCAAATAAAATTTATTAATAACCAGCCAACCACATACTTTATTCATAACTATCCAACTATAAGCTTTCATGAAATATAAATATTAATTTTGACAGCATTTTCACTCTGGGTCTGCTATGACAGGTATTTAAGCCTAACATTTTCACTTATACTGCATGTATACCTACAAACTGGTGTGAGGAAATACAGTGAAACCAAGCCAGAAAGTTGGTAATGTATCCCTTAAGACTCTGGAAACAATGTCACAGCTGAGAGAATACAGTTTAAATTACTATCAGTAACACAGGACACATCTCCCTAATATTTAAGTCACTGATTCAGCATCTCCCATGGTCCAGCACGATCTAACAAAAACCACAAGGGGGGAAAAAAAGAAGAAAAAACTAGAATAATTGTGGATCAAGACACAAACTGTTTGTTTTGTATTCATACACACACTGTTTGTGTTGTGTTCACACACACACAATGCATTCAAGCATGCCTGTATTGTCATCACTGCAGAAGAGTTTCATTTCATTGATACATTCCCTGTAATTATTGCCTCGCAGCAGTGCGTTAAGATGCATAAAACACTAACAATTTATTTTAGAAAGTCCTGTGTAACATGTTTGGATATTAGTGCTGACCATCCATGGCTTTGAGAATTCACTGATTTTGACCCCAGCCACGTCCTGACTGAGCTGCATTAGGGAGGTGTGATTCATATACATGTTCAGCCCATTAACCAATATTTATTTAACTGCTCTTTAAACAAGAAATTGCTCATGTGAGATTCTCCAGCCCATGGTCATTTTAAAATACACACATACAGCTCATTAAGGCAAAAGGAAATTCCTTGTCATTCAGAATTCAGAAGTAAACATTGTTGTTTTTGGTATCTAACAAAATTAAATCTCATATGCTGTTACTGTCATCAGCCTAGCTAAGTAACATAACCAGCTTCTGACTATCCAGTTAGCAGAATGAGGGAGAAACTTGAATTTATTCCTAAGTTTTTTTGGGGGGGAACTTTTCTCCTACATCTCCATTCACAAGCGTATGTTCTTAACTTCCAAATTTGTAACTAATATGAATTCCATCTGTCTCTTAATGCAAAAGGGAATCCAGCCTGGATTCCAACCAAGGATCAGCTGTGCCTGTGTGAACACAGAATTCTGGGGTTCTATTGGCTATCACGAGCATGGCATTAGAGGGCAGGGAATTCAGAGCTAATGTGAGGCTGGTGACTTTAAATGTTGGTGAAATTTAAGTAGCAACATAAACCCTTGATAGATCAACTATTAATACAAGATTAATAGAAGCAATAAAATCATTATATAAAGGATCTAGCTCAAAAATAAAAATTTGAAACCTAATTACAAAAGGCTTCAAAGTTACCAAGGGTTTAAGACAAGGTTGCAGTTTAACGCCAACTCTGTTCAAAATATACCTAGAACAAGTGTTAAGGAACTGGAAAAGGAAAAGCCAACCAATGGGTACAACAATTCAAAACACATATGTCTACTCACTCAATTTTGCAGATGACCTGGTATTATTAGCACAAGATCATGATGGCAAGAAAACTAAAGGATGAATATGAAAAATGGGGACTTGCCATAAATTTAGAAAAAACCAAATATGTGTGTATGGGAGAAGGAAAAGAAATTTTAAAATTTGACGGCGCAGGAGAAATAAAACCGTGTACAGAATGTACTTATTTAGGTACAAAAATAGACCAATCGGGAGAAAATACAATGGAAATAAAACACTGAATTAGTTAAACAAGAAAAACTATAAATTCTTTAAACTCCATTTGGTGGCACAAAAATATTACTGAAAACAGAAAATTATACATTTATCAAACTATAATTCAGAGAATTTTGGTGTATCGTGCAGAAGTATGGCAAATCCCTACTAGAGAAATAAATATTATTTTATCTACAGAAATGGATGTGCTAAGGTCAGCAAGAAAATCAAGGATGAAAAAATAAAAAATGAACACATAAAGGAAATAATGGGAGTGAAAGGGAAGCTGAACATCAGAGATATCATAGAGCAGAAAAGACTACAATAGTATGGCCACGTCAAAAGGATGCCAGAAGAGAGAATAGCAAAATTAATTATGGATTGGATACCACAGGAGAGAAGGAAAAGAGGATGTCCAAGAAAAACGTGGATGGAAGGAGTACAAGCAGCCATAACAACAAGAAATTTAGAACCAGATCAATGGAGAAACAGAGAGGAATGGCACTTGGTTTCCAGAAGACGGCGACAGATTTTAAAAAACCGGACAAATAGAATATAAATGCCGAAATATTAAACTCTACTTCCTGGCAGTTAGATCTGAAAGAAGAAATGCATTCACTCCACTGTATATAGTGTATTCACCTGGAATCCTCGGGGACCCCCAGGTCCAGGGGCTCCCCTTTCACCATCAGATCCAGGAGGGCCAGGGGGGCCCTGTATTCCAGGAGCTCCATCTTTACCTGCATCACCTCGAGGCCCCATTGGCCCAGGAGGACCTGGCTCTCCATCTTTCCCTGACTCTCCCTGCAACACAAAGAACAAGCCAAACATATTCAGAAACATGGTCAAGACATCACTGCTCTGAAAACCTGCCCTTGCACACTTATGTCACTTCAGAAGTTCAGTCTGTTGAAATTCAGTATGTATACATAATGAAATGGATATAAAATTTTTTGGCATGATAAGCTCTCATATTATCAGTGTAATAAATATAAATATATATATATATATATATATATGCTATCAAAACCTGTTATGTAGTTTAAAAAAATATTTAGACACAGAATTGAAGATGAAAGTTTCAGTGTTTTAGAATTTCAGGGCCCCATAAAAGTTTCTGAGTTGTACTGATGCTGTTTAGTGTGGTGGTTGAAAAGAATGACAGTGACCTTAAGTAATATGATCTTTGTGCGAGGTGTCATTTAAAGTTTTCACAGCAGTGAGAATTTAAAAAGTGGTTTTCCAGGGTCAGACACATAGTATGTACTCTAGTATCTGCATAGCAACATTTCGAGGAAAACTACTGCTCAGAGATGGATGTCTAATGTACAAGATCACAATATGTACCTGCTGTATTAAGAGGAACATTATGACACATAGAGATTACAGAGTTCACTATTATGCCACCAAAATGTTTATCCATATTCCGAAGTCCTGTATTCACCCAAAGTATAGGATTTCCCTGCTCTATAACGTCATTGCTCTTCACAGTCTATAATTTTGAAGGAAAATAATGTATGTTCACATTAGACAGGTTGTTGTGGCACTTTTTTTTCAATTCAATTTATTTTGCATTCATTTGATCCATAGGGGTTGTGACTTGTCAATACAGAAATAAGGTTACAAATATCATACATGATGTAAGATACAATACAATTAATCTCAGGATGTATCTAAATAGGCAACATTCTGATTGTAATGTAGCTGCAGAGAGTTACATTAGCTATGGTATATATTCTAATATTTAGAATAGTATATGATAAATCACAATAAAACAGTAATACCATACAAGTGCAAGATACCGAAAATTATTGGATATTAATACAATTATCACATAGGTGATGAGAGGTATTTAGAAGTTAATTCTGATATTATTGTTATCATAATATTCATTTAATGAGTAGAAGAAGCACTTGGTGTTGCATGCTTTATATTCTAGAATGAAGCAATCATGCAAGTTAAATATTAATATATTAATGTAATAAATTGTTACAAAAACATCACTAAATTAACTAGTCACTGCCACACTGTCATCACCAGAAAAAGAGCTGTCTTCATGATCTTCTTCCCACAGGACATTACAATACTACATCCATTGATAATGCTTGACACACAGCACATTTTGAAAATGGACAGTGAATTCTGGTGAAATGTCATTCCAAACAGTCCTAATCCACTGTGCAAGCAGTGCTTCAGATGGTCTTCTTGAGTTTCTGGCTGATCAGTGAGCAGTTCCCAGATAACAGCCATTCTGTGTACCGGCTGTAGTCAGCCTTTGAGTAGTGTGTTAACTATCACATCAAGAAACTTGTAACTGAGAGCTCATGTGCCCTAGTGTGATCTCTAGATCTGTGTTTTGATTAGAGGTTAGAGTTTTCTCCTTCTCTGTTAAGTGAATCTTGACAACATCTAAAACCAGCCTGCCTCTTTACTTCAGAGAAGCATCAGGTCTTTTGCCCCCAACTTCTCTCAGCCATTCAAACACAAGTTCTATCATGCACCCATTCTCATTACATCTAAAGATATTTCCACTAGGAAGTTTTTCTGTTGGACGGTCTAACCTGCTCAGAATCACATTGGCGTCAATTTTCTCCCATCAGCCAGAAATTAAAGCATCACAGTTATTCTAAGTTTTTCATGTCCTGTTGTATGATAAGAACTGATTCAGCATGCCAATGAAGCCTGTGACATCATATACATTAACAATTTGTACTAAGAGGTGCACAATCATGTTTTACAGATCAATGATTTGGCGCTGATAAGCTGTAAATTTTTACGGTAAGTTTTGGCACTGAGGTACTTTTTCTGATGAACAGCCTACCTTTTTTATGAAGCATAACCCTACCGCTCAGCCATTACTGGCTTTTAAAGTCTTGCCACAGAATCTTCAGGGATGTCACAGCTTTAATGCCTTCATTCCATTGTCTCTGTGGTAATGGAAGGGTCATTTTCATGTTTACTTGGCAAACACTCCAGTACTTTTTCATCAGTGACATTGAAACCCATCTGACTAGGTCCAGAAAATGCTCTTCATGTTAAAGTTGTTCCCCATAATACATTTTTTTTTGTATTATCCAAGAGTCACATAATCTGTTTTGTGGTGCAATTTTTGCTTTATTGTATAAGTTTAATTATCATTAATTTAAAATTAGCACTGTAATTGCAACATATTGTCTTTGGTATTGTAGATGCTACTGTATCTTTCCTTTCAACATTATCAGCAATGGTTTTAGACAGCAATTTAATTTTAACAACTACTCACTTTAGAAATGTAATTTTAAATGGGCCTCTGGCATAGAATTAATGAAAACAGAAATATAAAGAACATGTATAATTACTGAAGCAGCCTTTTTTTTTTTCTTCTTCTTCTTCTTCTTCTTCTTCTTCCTCCTGGGTGGAGAATGCGAGAAAACATTCGTCATTCACAGATTGTGTTTAACCTTGTACATGATTATTAGGTGCCTCACCCTTCCCCCCAGATTTTCAGTTAATGACTCAGCAAAAAAAAAATTATCTTATTTTTGTATTCAGGCAAATATGGCATTACACTATGACACCTTGTAGGCTGTGCATAGATACTGATCCAGTCATTCTATACATTGGCCATTAATGACGGTCAGCTCCATGCTCCAGTATTTTACCCTGTACAAAGTAGCTTCTTGTTACCCACTGTGAACCTCACAATCTGTTTCAATGTAGGATTCTGACAGGAATCAAATCCCAGGCTGTCACTCTGACAGGGCTATGGCAGCCCACACTCTGATAACAAAGCATTATATACACACTTTTGCCAAGTGTAAAAAATAAAGGCCCTTGATATGTGCTTGACTACTGTTGAAACGTCCTGCTCCACATAATTACAGCACCTTGAGGGTACTCAGTCCTACTCATTTGCTGGACTCACCGTGAGGCCCTTGTCTCCTGGAGGTCCTAGAGGTCCTGGTAGTCCCTGTAGTCCTTGAGGTCCCTGCTCTCCTGGTTTGCCATCTGCTCCTTGAATTCCTCTCTCGCCAGGGTTACCCGGTTTACCAGGAGGTCCAGTCCGCCCCTGTGTCCCTCGGAGTCCCTATGAAACACACAACCAGGTTAGAGAACATTGTTAAAGTTCTGGATACATTCATGTGACAATTACCAGGTCTTTTGCTTGTGTTTCTTTATATTCCTGCAGCTTTTAAAGGAATAATTATCATTCGCTCTTGTGACTACAGCACCGTGGTGCTGTAATAGACAGTTTGTACAGTAGCCCACACTCAATAGACAGTTTGTACAGTAGCCCACACTCAATAGACAGTTTGTACAGTAGACCACACTCAATACTCTTGCTCATCCCAAATGGCTGCAATAACTGTGATGTCCAAATGCCCTACATTAATGTAGAGTAGAGCAGGAGCTGCCTGTTGGCTTGTGGTCCCTGATATCAAACCCTGGCTGACCCTCATAACTATATTTTGGTTCATTCTTAGTACCACTGTTGGGATAATGTATTCAGTATAGCAGCTTATTACAAGCTGCACAGTCCAGATTCGAACCCAAGTGGGTACAAGATTTTCTGGGCCCACTCAAACTGGCCCTGAGGCCCAACCAGTCTCCTGTACATTACTACTGGATCTCTTTCTTTGAGGTATAGTGTTTGGGATGTGGCGTTGACCACCCACCCCTTCTAGTGTTGAGGTTCCATATGGGTAGAGCTATAATTCTGCCTTTCCTTATGACCTACTTGACATGTTATGAGACAGATTTGGTACCACTGGAATATTCACATTTTAACCTCCTCTTTGACATTCAAAGGACTGGTTACTTTCTAATCTATGCACCAGTATTGTGAATGTAACTGAATAAAAAAACACACACACATACTTGTTCTCATGGTCCTGAAATACTGTTGGAACAGAGTTAGCGTTATATGCACACTGTATATTGTATTTTCACTACCACAGTTTTCCAAAATGTTTTTTATGCTACACAACAGAGAAGTATTTGGTCAAAAGAGGCCATGTACAGCAGATCATATCTCGTCTTAATGAACTCTTGCTATAATGGCAGTTTAGTCACTTGAACAGCCATAAAGTTGTGCCAGGCTTTTTTCTGTTGTTTTTTGTCTGTTCAAAAAGTTCTCAGACTGCACATGCAAGCTCCCTTTAAATTCACAGGATGGCCATGCAATAATGAACCATAGTTTAGTAGACTGTTGGATCATGTTTCCCTTCTATTTCGTCCTGAATAGTTTTTTTCAATAAAGACATTCTATTAAAAGAAAGTGTGCACCGGCAATTTTTAAATATGTCGATGTAACAGCTAATGGAAACATGATTTTTTGGAAGTAGCACTTGGCAGTGGGCTTGAAGCCAATTAACAGCATCCAAATGGTACAAACCTTTGAAAAGTAGTCGAATAAAGTGGGAAGAGACCACTCTTATGGCTGGTCATCCACATCTCTAGCAGATAAAAAAACCAATTAAATCAATTCCTCTGTGCATTCAGGTCGATGGTTAACAGTATTAGAATTGGCAGCAGATATAGGAATATCTCTAGGGGTGTGTTTCACAAGTTCAACTGAAAATTTTGACATTCGACATGTCTGCAATATTCTTTCCACAAATCCTCAGGATTGAACAAAAAAAGAACAGACTGAACATTTGCACAAACCATTTGCACCAATCTGAAGCAGATGAAAACTTCACTAAATTATTTATTACAGGTACCGAGACATGTCTCCTACGATGTCAAAACGCAAAGGCACTCTTTACAATGGAAACCAGAATCATTACCAAAACTGGAAAAAGTAAGACAGAGCTGATCAAACGCATAGATCATTCTGTTGTTTTGACTGTTGAGATTTTGTGCACAATGAGTTCATTCCTAAGAGTTCCTGACTGTTTTACAGCATCTACAAAGGACAGTGCACAACCAACAACTGGAACTTTGGTGGAAACACAGATGGTTTATTCACCACAACCCTCCTGCACAAATGGTGCTCTCCATGCAGAGGTTTCTTGCAAAAAACACAACTCCAACAATTCCACATCTACCCTACAGCTCTGATCTCTCTCCAGTAGGCTTTTCATGTTCCCAAAATTGGTAGCTAGTATAAAAGAATGTAGATATGAATCAATACAAGAATTACACAGCACTACAACAGCTAAAGCAGATTTACTCAAAATCATATGTAGAATGCTGGGTAAAACAGAACTCTTGTTGGAATCCTTGTATTAATGCAGGAGAACACTATTTCAAAGGGAAAAACATTTCATAAAATGTATCTGCAATGTATTTTGTTTTATTTAACCAGTTGGAGAACCTTATAAGCAGGCACCATGTTGTTCACACCCTACGTGGCAGACAAGGAAACACACACCACAAAGACAGAATGGTGAACCTCAATCTAATGGATTTCCTCATCAAGTTCTCATGGTAACTAATTTGCTGCAGTTACAAAACAAATTTCACTCAGTGACCACTCTTCTTAACTGTTTGCTAGAACATGCATTATAACTGTATTTGTCATAACACACACCTGAAGTCCTGGTGGTCCTGGTCTGCCAGGGTCCCCCTGTGATCCTTTCACTCCTTGAGGACCCAGTGGTCCCCTGTCTCCAGTCTGACCTGCAACAAAAACAAGTGACCATCACTTTGTTCCTGATGTAGCTGTAAACATGGATAAAACACTGGGTGTGACAAGTGGAAGGGCTGGTTCAAAATGAACTGATAGTTGTGAGAAATCATGAAAATTTCTGAATATCTGTTGGCTTGAATGGCAATAAAGGATGGAATTTCAATACTGTACGCATTTCTTTATTGCTGTTTTGTATTTATATAAAAGGTAAACAAAGCCTGGGTGCCATGTCATCAAATCACCCAAGTGACTAAATTTTATGTTTATTGGACCGTGCATCATTGTGATAGTTGAAGAATAAAAGACCAACTTGATGTCACTTGCTATTTTATTTCACTTCTTATGTGCTCAACATGTTTTGGACATTAATATATCCATCA